>Ga0114922_10000293_pt1 | contig 48344 bp, 41 predicted proteins | sample AartaG_FD_100975 | JGI IMG/M metagenome (GOLD analysis project Ga0114922, IMG submission 100975) | Deep subsurface microbial communities from Aarhus Bay to uncover new lineages of life (NeLLi) - Aarhus_00045 metaG | ecosystem: Environmental > Aquatic > Marine > Oceanic > Sediment | place... | reverse complement strand
TTACCTTAGAGAGACTTTTATTTTTGTAATTTGAAATAAAATGCTTATTTTAATGCCAGTTATGACACAGCCTGAGATGCGGTAAGATCGGCTCGCCTGTAAGGTAAAAAGTGCCGATGAAAAAATTTGTTTTTTATTTTATGAATATAGCAGCGGCAATTTTTATGAATGATTCAGGTCAGCATGGCAGCTGTGGAAAGATCAGAATATATATGAAGAGTTCTTGATAAGCAGTTCAGGGCTAAGTCTATTCAATAAAGGTTTTTCCAGGCTAATTCTAAAAAGACTCTTCCTTTCCTGCGGATTTCTTGTTGAAGTATATGTTTTTCCTAGGTATTATTGTTGATATGGTTGCTTAGAGGGTGGAAATTGGATGAAATTGAGGATAAATCATCATCAACAGAAAAACTAAATTCCTATGGTATAGAGGGCTTTAAAGGCTCAAAATTGGAGGAATTCCCAGTCAAACTTCTTATGCGGGACGGATTATTGAATGAAGATAGAATTGTGAAAGTTTTAATAAAATAATTTCAACGTTCATATAACTCTGAATCTCATTATATTGAACTCGAGAGTATATTGGGAGTACAGGAAAAATTCTCCAATCCTTTGAGAGATTTTACTATTAACACCCTTAAAGATGTTGAGGAAGCAGCTCTAAAATTAAGAGATGCTTGGGAATTAGGACTTGCGCCAATCTCGAATCTACTTGAGATTCTAGAAGAAAACGTCATAAGAGTCCATGAAGTTCAGAATATTGATGATTTTGACGGCCTCTCAGCCCGTGTTGGCGATTTTCACGTCATAGTCATCAAATAAGTCCTTATCTACTGACCGTATCCGTTTTACAGCGGCTCATGAGCTGGCCCATATTCTTTGTGAATTCCCAAAAAATTATCAAAAAGAAAAACTCTGTCACGCATTTGCAGGAGCTTTCCTTTTGCCTAAAGCTTTCCTGGAAAGGGAATTGATGAAAAAGAGAGAGCAAATATCTCTTTGGGAATTGGAAGAGATAAAACAAATATATGGAATTTCAATACAGGCAATTGTTAAACGATCTCACATGCTGGGAATTGTCTCAGATTTCTTTTATAGGAATTTCCAGGTGATGTTGAATCGGAAAGGCTGGAAGAAAAAGGAACCCATAGATTATGAGGGTAGGGAAGAGGCAATACGTTTTAAACAGCTTCTCCATTATGGCGTGAGTGAAGAGATTGTCACTCTTAGCAGAGGAGCAGAACTATCTAACCAGAGCCTCATCGATTTGAGAAAAGAATTAAAGGCAACTGAATAATAAATCATGAAAATGAGAAAATAATAAAGATACAACGTCTTATATATTGACTCTCGAAATAAGATAAAAGGAATTGATGATAAAAGAAGAAAATGCCCCATGCGATCCCCGGGGAATTGATAAATTTTCCCTGGCAGTACCATGGGGTTTTACTTTATATAACTTGACTTTTTAAATAAAAAATATATTATATATATGCGGATAAATCCTGAAATCACCGTGACGCCCGTCGGGTATCATAAGCATATTTGAAATATGCCGGCTTCAGGGCCCGCTTTTTTTTTATCCATGAATATCTACCTCGATGAGAGTGGTGATCTTGGATTTTCCTTTAAAAAACCCTATCGCAAGGGTGGATCCAGCCGTTTTCTGACAATAACTTTTTTAATAATCCCGAAAGAATTATCCAAACACCCAAAAAGAATTGTAAGAAAATTATATAAGAAAAAAGAAAGGTCAACAAATAAAGAAATTAAAGGTAGTCGTTTGTCTGAAAACGACAAGATTTATATTGCTGAACGTACAGTAAAATTATTAGAAAAACATCCTGATATCAAAATTATGGCTATAACTGTAAATAAGCGAAAAGTAAAGAAACATATCCGGAATGATCCAAATAAATTGTACAATTATATGATTAGTTTGGTTCTCCCAAAGAAAATAAAACAACAAAAAATAATAACACTCATTCCAGACGAAAGGTCTATCAAAGTTGCAAGTGGAAATAGCCTAATTGACTATTTACAAATAAAACTATGGTTTGAACTAAATTCAGAGACTGTTATTGAATATTATCCATTAGAAAGTCATACATCATTGAACCTCCAATATATTGACTGGATTTCTTATATAATCTGGAAAAGATATGAAGACAAAGAATCAAAAGTGTTAGATATTCTAAAAAAAAGAATAGAATTGCATCAATTGTTTTTTTAGTTTGCCAATAATTACATATGAATCACATATGATTCCCTTGCCAAAAGCTAATAATTTATATAATCTAATCATCTTGGGAACCCATTGTTAATTTATGATTTTCTTTCGAAGCTACTCAAAATCAAAATTAAATGAAACCTGAAGAACTCGCTAGAAAAAATATTGATAAACAACTCAAAAAGGCAAGCTGGATTATCCAAGACTACTCAGCCATAAATTTGGGTGCAGGTACAGGTATTGCTGTCCGGGAATTTCCAACTAAAGCCGGTCCGGTTGATTATGCCTTATTTACAAATAGAAAAGCAGTCGGAGTCTTAGAAGCTAAACCTGCCGGCAGCACCTTAAGCGGAGTCGCAGAGCAAACTTCAAAATATATCCGTAACTTTCCGGAAAATAATTTTTATACTAGTTTCATAATTTATTCATATTTTATACATTAAAAAATGTTGGGGATGACACTAAGATAGAACAGATATACTTATGAAATAATTGGTCAGATAGGAGCGTATCATGCCTGTTGTAGAATTAGGAGTGAATGAATGGCTAACGATTATCACCCACATTAAAAAGTGGGTGACAAATCTTTTACGCGCCAAATCAGAACGAAAAAAGCAATCCAATGAAGCCTTAAGGGCTGTAATAAGAGCAGTTCGAGAGACTACAATTTATTTGCGCAACCTTAGGGAAGGAGGTCAAAAATCTATTGAAAAAGAGAGAGAGCTGTCATTGCTTTGGACAGAATTATCATTTAAGCTTGAAGATATAGGCCTAGAAAAATTGGCTAATCGTTGCAGCTTAAAAAGTAGATATTGGGCCGATCCTGATGCTTTCAATAAAACTTTTTTTAATCAGGCTGATATTCGGTTATCCGACATTGAACAACTTGCCCTTGCTAGCTTAAAGGAGCTTAAATAGCTCTGATCAAATTGAATTATCCCTTATCTGATAAAACAATCGATAAGATTGCTTCTATTATAAACAACCAATCCCTTGCCTTAGCTATTAGTAAATCAGTACTTACAGCTTTGACCAGCCCTTTAGTTCATATCGGTGGCGAGAAAACAGTCTGGGATGTATTTAAACAATCATTGGATTCCGCAATACGGGATATTGAAAAACATCCGAGAGGACTGCTATTCCATCGATTGATTGAATATGGGCCTCATCATCCTGATGATCCGGAGTCTTTGAACAGTGACGGCGAAACCACTCTCTCTGATCCTGAATGTGGCAAGTGTGTCCAATTTATCTTTTCTCACATGGTCAATCGATTCAAAGGCGAATTAGCTGAATTGCTGTCTTTCAAGCCGTGCTTGGAATTAATCAATCAACTCCGGAATAAGGAATTGCTGCCTAAAGGTGTGAAGTTATACTTTGGAGATTTGATTCAGGAACGACGTCGAACCAGAATAGGGGATGGTCGATCAAGCGAACAATGGGGGAGCTTCGCAAAGGGAGCAGATGGATTAATTGTTGAAAACAGATCATTATTCAATGACAATTCCGACAATATACTAAATATCTATGGCGTCATTGAAGTCAAATCGATGTCTCTATCTACAAATAAGATCATTTCTCAAATAAAAAACCACATTTTCCGACTGAAGGGCGGCCTTAAGCTTGATAGAATGACTTGGTCCTCGGATCAAATTATCCTTTCAAACCTCCTAAGTATTATAGTGGTACCGTCTACTTGGAAGCTGAGCAGAGAATGGTCCAGCATAAAAAAAGATCAGGGCAGAAAGATAGTGCTTTCGGAACCATCAGAACTTCCATTTCTAACACAAATCGAACAATTAAAACTGGATCTCTGGAAGATCAAGCTTGCCTGGTCTCAGGATGCCTTAAATCAAGCCGCATATGAGATGACTTTCTGGTATATGTCACAGGTTGGAAAACATATCTATGTAAATAAAACGCTTCCAAAAGAATGGGAAAATATGTCTGCAGAAGAAGCTGGATATAATTCTATAAAGATGATGCTCTACTATTTCCCCTTACGCTATTTATCTAAACGCCAGGAAAACCTGGCCATCAAGCTATATAATGTATATTCATTCGGCTACCCTTTAGGAATAGACAGCAAAGAAATGCTTTGGCCGGAGGATTTCCCTGATAAGAATAGAAATGAAAACGGGTATTAAATCTGACGATCAATTTAATTAAGACAATATCAAAATAAAGCAGGTCTTTTCTTTTAGGGAATATTACCAAAGAAACACTTGCTGAATATGCTGAGGAGGATTACAGCGCGATTACTTCGTTTTTAAGGAAATATGGATTTGATAAAAATGAAGAATATTCTATTTCCTACAGTTCTACATGATGATGATGTCATAATGTATATAAAGTTTTTTTAAATACTTTTCTTTTAAATTTGACTAAATTTATAAAGGAAAAATAATGTTAAAAAAAAGAAATTTCAAACAAAATGAGATTGCTATAATTTATGATTTTGATGGAACATTATCTCCTCAGCCAATGCAAGAATATACTGTTTTGCCCAAACTAGGTATTAACACAAAAAAATTTTGGATGGAAGTGAAACGAGTTACCAAGTCAACTTCATCAGAAGAAATGCTTGTTTATATGCGTCTTCTTTTAGAAAAAGCAGAACAAAAAAGAATTCACATAGGACGAGGCGATTTCAAAAAACTAGCAAAACAGATCAAGTATTTTCCAGGAGTCGAAAAGTGGTTTGAGCGTATTAATTTGTTTGTAGAAAATGAGAAACAATCAAATATAAAGATTAAACATTATTTAATATCTGCAGGCTTAAAAGAAATATTACTAGGCATTTCAATTAAAAATCATTTCGCTAGAATATATGCTTCTGAATATTATTACGATCATCATGATGTAGCTAAATTTCTAAAACTACTTATAACTGATACAACAAAAACGCAATTTCTTTTTAGGATAAATAAAGGAAAAGAAAAACTTTCTGAAAATATAAATGAGCACATGCCCGAAAGTGATAGGCCAATTCCTTTCGCTAATATTATCTATATTGGAGATGGATTAACAGATGTGCCATGCATGACTGTTACAAAGCACAACGGAGGCAATGCTATTGCAGTCTATAAAAAAGGTTCTCCTAAGGGTATAAAAGTATGTAGAAGACTTTTAGATGCAAAAAGAGTTAATTTCATTGCTCAAGCAGATTATTCAAAAGGCAGAGATTTAGAAAAAAAGGTAAAATTATTACTACGTTCAATTATTTATAATATAGAATATCAAAAAGAATTATTTAAATGTCGTAGAAAACATGAATCAATAAAGACCAATTAATAAAATTTTTCCACAATTGCCCAAAATTCGGTCAAAAAGATATCCACAGGCTGAGTAAAAACCTATCTGATTGATTCTAAATGAGATATGTATTACCTAAACATTGTGTCGCATAAGGTATATTATGTAAACTAATTAATAAATATAATAAATAAATACATAACCTTAATTAAAATCTAAAATCCGGGGAGTTAATAAAAGATCAGCTTTTCTTTAATCTCTCAATAGCTTCTTTAAGAATATTAATAATCTCACTTTTATTGACTTTCTTCTTCTTAAATTCAATTCTAATCTTACAGTTTTTATCTATAGTTGGTACAAAATTATAAACATAATGCATAATTTTTGATTCTTTTTTTCCTTTTAGCTGCTTAGAAAGAATTCTTGTGTCTTCACGTTTCAAATCTCGCTCACTTATTGCATTTATTAGTTCTAACATATTTTTTTTATTTTTCTGCTTTGATATTTCTATTAGCGTCGTACGGCTTTGAATTCTATTTTTTAGGCATAAATCTCTTATATCTAGAGGAATTTTTGATAAATTTACTATTTCCGTAATAGTAGATCTTGCTTTTCCTATTTTTTCTGCAATTTGACTGTGATTATAACCGTATATATCAGCTAATGAATTTAATCCGTCTGCTTCCTCAAATACATTCAGGTCTTTTCTCTGAAGATTTTCGATAAGAGATATTTCCATAGCTTCATTATCTTCAATATTCATCTCTATACAGGGAATTTCTCCTAATCCTGCATTTTTTGCAGCCATATAACGCCGTTCTCCGGCGATTATCTCGTATTTTCCATCTTTTGGCCTTACTAAAATAGGCTCCAGAACTCCTTTTGACTTAATCGAAGCAATTAATTCTTTAATATTACCAAGTTCATTTCGCGCCTGATGTGGATTTGGCTTAATCTTTATTATTGATATCATTCGTATGCTTGGTCCGGAAGTTCTTTCAGAGATAATTTCTACAAAATGGCCATCATGACGCATATTGATCGAACCTGGCAAACCACTTTTTTTAGCTCTTTGCACGATCTAATATCTCCTCAACTACTTGTTTATATTGCGTTGCACCTACTGAACTAGGAGCAAAAGTGAATATTGATTCTTTATATGCAGGGCTTTCTTCAAGTTTTACGCTTTTTGATATAACAGTAGTAAAAACCTTTTTTCCAAAAACATTTTTAATTCTTTCTACTACGTCTTTAGAAATATTTGTACGTTTGTCATGCAAAGTTATCAATACTCCTATTATAATTAATTTTTTATTTGCAACTTTTTTAACTTTATCGATTGTTTCAAGAAGGTCATCAGTTCCTTCCAGACATAAATATGAAGACTGAATAGGAATAAGTACAGCATCCGCAGCTACTAAAGAATTTAAAGTTATAAGCCCTAATGTAGGTGCTGTATCTATTATAATAAAGTCATATTTTTTCTTTATCTTCCCAAGAGCCTCTTTCATTCTATAATGACCATCAATATCGCCTAAAAGTGTTGCCTCTAATTTTGCCATTGAGATCCTAGATATAGCAACATCTAAACCTGGGATTGTAGATTTCACAATAATTTCTTTAAGATTTTCATTGCTATTGCTTAAAACGTCATAAAGTGATCTTTCATATTTATGAGGATCTTCTACAAATGACAGAGTGCTGTTTGCCTGAGGATCAGTATCAACTAGAAGGGTATTTTTCCCCATAAAAGCAAGCGCAGCAGAAACGTTTAATGCTGTAGTAGTCTTCCCTACTCCGCCTTTTTGATTTGCAATAGCGATTATCAAATAAGTTCTCCGATTTGCTATAAGCTAAATTAAATTTATCGAAAATAAATTTAAATAGCAAGAAAAAAAAATTAAAAACTCAAATTCTGGAAAATAATTTTAAAAATTGTCGGCATGCCGACATTTTCTTTTACAATTTTATTCAATTTCATTAAGCTAAAAACATACGCTTACAATATAAATGATTCTTCCCCATCTATCCAGTTCCCGCAATTTAAGAAATTATAGTACATCTGGAAATACTTCAATCCCAGGATATACACAATCCTATTTATGCTTATTGTCCATAAGCCTTATCCTGTTACGATTGCGGCTGTTTTTGAGCAACAAAATAGCTATTTGATTTCTTGGATGACCAGTTTTCTGGTACAAGAAGATAATTACTGCAGGAAAATCCAGCATCTATAATGTGATTCATAACTACCTCTCCCCTGCCATGCCCTTTAGGCTAAACTATAATCACGGTTATGTAAGTTATAGAAAATAAATTAGTTAAAGAGTATTAAACCTGTTATGGATCTTTTCATCTTATGGTTACCCATTTATTAATCGAAGTGAAATAGAGGCCGGCTTCTTTCACCTTTTGGCCGGTTATTTTTTCCCAGTATTTAACATATTCTTTTATCTGAGAAGAATAATAGGAGATAAAATCTTCAAGATCACCATTAATAGTATCTGTTTTATAATCAGCAATAACCCATCCATCTCCCTCATAAAATACAAGGTCAATAGCACCTGTCAGGATATAAGGATTATTTTTTTTGTCATTATCAACTTTTACAGAAAAAGGCACTTCAAAATACTTCTTATCTGATTTATTAACCCTGATCCAAAAATCAGATCTTATAATCGAATCGATAAGAGCTAGTAATTTGCCCTTTTCTCCTATATCTATTTCCGCTGCTGTAAGAGCATTTTCCGCCCTTATGGCAAGATTATCAGTTTCTCCTTTTCCAACCGCTTCCAGCATGTGGTGGACAACATTTCCCCATTGATATCCTCCCCCATCGCTTTCCTGCCAGCCAGGACGTTTTCTTCCTTCTTTTGCGACATTTGTTACACTATCGACTTTATAACCATGTATATGCAGAGCATTAAGGCGTTTCTTTAATTCCTTTTTTGCATATTGCCATTCGCCTTTTTTTAAAATCAGCTTTTCAGTTGTAGAGGAAAAGTCACTTTGTGAAAGAGTTGTAGGACCTTCAAGTTTTTTAACTTGGCCTAAAAAGTTATCTAAAATCCCCCATGCCTTTTTATCCCCTAAATCCTCGGCATATGTGCTTATAATAAGACAGTTTTTTGCCCGGGTTGCCGCAACATAGTTTAAACGATCTTTTTCAGCTGCTTCATATTTTTTTTCTTCTTCCACAACTTCATCCCAGCCAACAGGTTGGGAAAGAATTTTTTTATGATATTTAAAGACCTTTTTACTTAAAACAAAATACCCTTCAGGTATATTTCCAGTCCTTATGATATGTTTATCCGGCTCGTGCTTTCTTACACCTTTTGGATTTGCCAGAAAAATAATAGGGGCTTCCAACCCCTTTGCTTTGTGAAGGTTCATAAGACGCACCGCATTTTTTCTTCCTGGATAAAGACTCAGTTCCTCTATCTCATGTATCGAGGTGAGTTCTTCCAAATAATCAGTAAGCCCGGCTAGAGATGTTACCCCTTCTGTTTCCTTTTCACGCAAAAGTTCAAGCAATTTAAAGGCGTTACCTGCTTTGCTTTTTCCCATTTCAGTAGAGGCTATGTAATTTATTACACCGGAATCTTCAAATATTTTCTCAAGAACAACACTGACTGGGTATTTTCGTATCCAAGACCGCCACTTATGGAGGGTAAAAAGCGCCTCAGCTGCTCTTTTTCTTTTTTCTCTATGTTCTAATTTCTGCAAGTCCAGAAAATTAAAACGCCCTCCGCTTTGTTTAAAATTAAACAGCTCATTATCGCTTACCCCAAAAAAGAGCCCTCGCAGCACAGCCACTGTATCTATCATATTATCAGGGGTTTGCAGAGCCTTTACTAAATTTACGATCTCGCGAATATCCTCATTTTTTGAAAAAGCATCACCTCCTGTTATTTCAAAAGGGATGTCTTTCTTCTCAAGCGCCCGGGCGTAAATATCCATTTTTTTCCTGTATCTAAGCAGGATGAGAAAATCAGACGGCTGCGCTTTTGTATCCAGCCCTTCATCCTTTTCCTTCTGGGTACGGTCAAGTTTAATATTTCCATTACACGCCCAGGATATAAACTCTGCAATCCTTTCAGAATCAATGTCTACAATAATATCTTCTTTATTTCCCTTCTGTTTGGGGATGGTTATCTTATAGACGCCCTTGAATGTCCCATCTCCTGATCTTAAAGTCTCTAAAGGCGCAAAAGCTGCCTGAACTTTATCCGAATTTTTAGGAAACACACTGCGCATTACCGGATTGACCCAGTCACGCAGCGCATGCAGAGAACGGAAATTGGTGTTAAGGAATAGAACCTCTCCTCTACTTTTTTGAATCTGTTTTTTTACCAGATTGTAGGTATCTATATCTGCCCGCCTGAAACGGAAGATAGACTGTTTCGGGTCTCCCACCAGAAAAAGAGAGCCAGAGCGCGGCCCTAACTTTTTCCAGTCACGTTCTTTTGTATCTTCTCCGGTTAGATACAAAAGCATTTCTGCCTGAATGGGATCTGTGTCCTGAAACTCATCCACGAGAATGTGGGTGAATTTACGGCTGAAATATTCCCTGACCTCAGGGTTATCACGGAGAAGTCGGGATGTAAAAAGAAGCTGGTCCTGAAAATTTAACTTGGCATGAGTCAGCCTTTTCTTTTCAAAAAATTCAAGGGCAGGCCTTAAAAATAAAAAAACCTTTATGTGGCGGTATTCGCGCCACTCTCTTACTGCTTCCTTTACCTTGCTATCTCGAAATGCTTCAAATATCTCTTTAAAATCTTTTCCTTGTTCAGCGGTTGGCCAGCGGTTTTGAGTTAAATCCGCGTTTTTATCCAGCAGTTCATAGGTTTCCATAAGAATTCTATAGTCTTTAAAACCGAGATTTTTCTGCCGTAAAAAACAGCTGTGCATTGTGCTTTGTAAGCCATCATATCCCTTTTCAGGCCGATATATTGGAACTCTGTCTTGTGCCTCTAATAAAAAAAGTTCCAGATCTTTCCGGAGGCATTTATAATCCGGTTGTTTTTCGCTTCCGGGTTTGAATTTTACCTCAGGGTATTCAGAAAGTGTTTTAAAACAGTCTTTAAGCTCTTGGGGAGAAAGACCTACATCCTCGAGTTCCTTTTCCAAAAGGCTTCCTTCCTCTTTTTCTTTATCCAGGAAATCATGCCAGCATTTCTCTCTAAAAACACTGTTTTCAATTTCTTCCATCTCTTCAAAATCAGGGTCAAGAGCTATCTCAATGGGACGTTCCCTGAGGAGTTTGGCACAAAAAGAATGTATCGTTCCGATGAAACTCTGTTCCAAGAAATGCAATGCCTGGGCCAGCCTCTCTCTGATCTCTGATTTTTTCATCTCGACTACAGTTTTTTCCAGCTCTGTTTGGAAACGGCCCCTTAGTTCGGCTGCAGCTTTGCGGGTAAAAGTAACAGCTGCAATATTGTCTATCCGGCACTCCCCGGCAGCTAAAAGGGACAGCATACGGTCCACCAGGCTTTTGGTCTTTCCGGAACCTGCCCCTGCTTCCACCAGAAAAGTAGTGTTCAGGTCGTTTATAATTTTACGCCTGGCATCAGCATCAGGTAATTTCAGCTTTTTCATGCTTTTCTCATTTATAATTTTTCAATTTATCAAGATGTGAGAATTCATCAGGGTTGTACAGCTGTTTGTACTTAGCCCTTTTAACAGCTTCAGGACCGCAGATGTCCGCATAATCACAGAAATCACATTTTGCTTCAGGATTTACTACAAACCGGCCGGAAGTCATTAACTTTACAATCTCATCTATAATTGCTTTAAAATCCTTACGGTTAAACTCCTTAAAAATTACTTCATTGCCTTCGCCCCGGTGGGTGGGGAAAGAGTAACCGCTTTCTACTACCTTGGGTGCTATGTCCATACCTTTATCTTCGAGTATCTTTTCAGCTGCTAGAGCATAAAGAGCATGTTGTAGAACCTTACCGCCCCCGAAATATTTGATATTTTGGAACCTAGAATATCTGCCGGTCTTATAATCTATAACCCGGTAAAAGCCTTTTCCCACCCTGTCGATCCTGTCGATTCTGCCGCGAAGTTTTAAAGGAAATTCTGAAAAATTATCTGGGGTGACTTCTTCAAAAAACACTTCGAACATTAAAGGCTCGACTTCATCTTTACGCTTTTTTTCAACAGCTATAAAAACATCAATTGCTTGAAAAATTTCGTTTTTTTCAGCTTCGAAAATCCCTTCTGAGGGAGGAGGGATCTCGTCTTTAAAGCGTAAGATAATTTTTTCTCCAATTTTTTGGATAAGAGGCCTATGAGTCTCTTCTGAAAATTTCTCGTCTCTTTTTACAATTTCTCTCATAAAATCACAGAATATCTCGTGGATAAGCTCTCCTCTCTGCCAGGGCTCAAGCCACCGGCCCGGATCATATTCCAGTTCATCTGGTACTCTGACCTTGAGGACATAGTGTAGGAAATATTTAAAGGGGCAAAAAGTGAGAGTCTCAAAACGGGAAGCTGATACCTGCATGTTTTCAAAGATTATGGGATGGCTCTTGCTGGTTTTAAAATCAAGCAATCCTTCAAACTCGCTTATGCTGTTGCCCTCCCTTTTCTGGCGGGCAAATATACCCCTAGCAAGAGATGGGAAAGTATGCTGCACAGCTTCAAGTCCGTTTAAGAAGTGTTTACCGCCGCCAATTTTTGCAAGCCACCAATCGATATCGTCTAAGGCCCTATCTGTGTTCTTTGTTAAAAAACCTACCGGTTCTGCAAGATAGGAATGAAGGGCTGAATAATCAAGGCGAGAGTCCCCTTTAAGCAGCCTGTAAGCCTGTAAGAAAAGCGAGGAAGGAAAGGAAGAGCGTTCTGCCTGTAAGTCATGGCTTGAGTAGCTTAGAGAGGCTCTGCCGCGGAGAGCAGCCAGCATCGCTGCCATAGAATAGATGTTTTCCAGCAGGGATTCTTCTGCAGTCTGTAAAGCTGGGGATATTTTTTCTTTTTCATCATCTAAAAGCAGAGGCTGCTGCAGGCCTGAGCCAGGAAAACTGCCCTGATCAAGACCGACAATAAAAATGTTTTCCCTGCCGGAATAACCGCCTGTTTTATAAGTAGAGAGATGAAGGTGACCGGGTTTAGGTTTTGAAGCTCCAACTTTAATCCTTGAAGCCTGGTTGCGCAGCCTTTTAACAGCTTCTTCCCTTATAAGATGTGGAGGCTGCATTGCAGCTGTCTCATCCAGGGCGGAATAAAGCGATAGATATGCCATACCATCAAGTTCGCTGCGGATTGAGGAAAAATTTTTTATAAAGCTTGAGGCTCCGGCACAGAGTGCTTCAAAATCAATTCCTTTGTCATCCTTTTCTTCAAACCGGGGCAGAAAAGATAACATCTTCTTAATAACCGGAATTACTATTTTGAGGTTTTTTAGATCAATTTCAAGCCGCAGCGGTTTCTTTTCTTCTTTTTTTTCCTGTGCCTGGAGAAAGTCTTTTTTTGTTTTATTTATTAAGTCTTTAAGGCAGGAGATATACCTGTCTTTTCCCCAGCCAATTCCTGCTTTTTTGAGATAACCGCTTATTTTTTGAATCGAAGGGACATCTTTTATACCTGGATGAAAAAGCTTCAGGTTTCCACTTTCAATCATACGACAAAGGTCAGACACCTTAAATCCGCCTTCGAACCAATCTAAAATTCCTGAGAAAACTTTTCCAGGAGCAGTAAATCCGACTTTTATTCCTTTGCTGTAAGTAATCTGCAGGCCAGTTTTAGCAGCCAGCAGGAAGAATATATCAGAATAAATACTTACTGAAGGATAGACCACTTCGACTTCATCCAAGGCGATTTTTTCTGCGATTATCTTCCGCATTACCTCCCGGCATTCATTTACCTTTCCCACAGCCCGAAATAGCTCTATAGTATTGTCATTAAATGGTTTAGGAGATTTATAAGGCGCAAAAAGCCAGGGCATGCGTTCCAGATCAGAGGATACGTCCTTGCGATCTTCAGAAGAAAGTGCAGCAATCTCTTTCTGTCCCTTCTCCCATAGACGCTGCGGCTTTCTTACCCCGTAAAACATATCCTGAGGTATCAATACAAGCCTCTCCCCTGCTATTTTTGTAATAAAAGTCTTTTCCACCTGGGATAGCGGCAAGTCTTTTAAACAGAGAAAATACCTTTGATCATCTATTTTATTTTCTATTTGATTTACTGCCAGAGAAAATAGCCCGGGCAGGTCAATTAGTTTTTTGTTTTTAAGCTCCCCCTCATATGCCCTTAAAAGCAGTTGTACTTCATTCCCTTTCTTAAAGCTACTAAAAAGCTCAGGCTTAAGCTCTCCACTTTTGATTCCAACCATGCGCAGAGAATAAACAGCCCTGTAAACAGCATTTATCACTCCAAAAGAAGGTGTAAGCTCTCCAAAGTATTCCAGCTTTCCGGAATCCTGTAATCTGCGAAAAATCTTATCAATCAGGATTGTGGATGAAGCCGCATTTATCTGTTTTATGCCGCTTTGGGAAAGCTTATATCCTACAACCTGCTGGGCAAGAGATGCAGAAGTAACAAAGCGCAGATTGATCCAAGAATGGCCCGCTTTACACAAGCGCTCCCCTATCTGATGGCCGACTTGAAAGGATGGGACTATAAAGATCTTTTCATCCAGGAGATGACGACTGCAAAAATCCGCCAGAAATGCATCACTAACATTTAAACCCATCAAATCTTCCAGACTTGCCTCAAACCTTCCCCCGGCTTCTGCTTTTGAGTTTTTAAGACAATTTTTTGGAGTTCTATGAGGATTTTTATTTTTTCTTCAATCGGTAGTTTAGCCTGTTCTTTATGGAAGTCCTTTTTTGCTTTAAATATTTTGGCCGCATAATCTGCAGCCGATTCTTTTACTTTATTTGGTTTATTTTTCATGAAATTTCTTTCTAAAATTATTATAAGCTTTAATCAATCCATGAGCATTCAATATTGTTTTTAAAAGAGCAGCCGATATTTCAGCTTCATCGAGCATTTTTATTATTCTTTCCCTGTCTTTTGCCCTGTTAGTATCCAGCATAATAGCCATCAGATATTCAGGCTTTAGCACAAATGTGCTTATACCTTCGTATTTTTTTCTTACAGCTTTAAGCACAGCTTCTATTACCAGCTCATTGTAAACCGGGATAAATTGTACAGGAATACCCTCAATAATTATGTGCTCCTTGACTAATTTATATTTCTTTTCACTCAGCCAATCATATAAAGGAGAGAGACTCAATAAGACTTCCTCACTTTCAGGTAGAATAACAAAGATATCAAGATCAAAGGTTGCTATCGGTTCAATATAGAATAAAGATGCGATTCCACCCCCAATAGCATATTTCTTAAACAGGCCTTCCTTATGCATTCGGTCGATGATCTGCAGAGTCTTTTTCATCTTAATTTAGAATTTATAATATAATTCTACAACATCTCCTCAGTCAATGCGAGAAAGGAATAATGTTTCCTGCGCCTGCTTGATTGGGCAATATAGGTGTGGTAAAATAAATTTCAATGAGGGAAAAATCCTTAGAATCGGAAATAACAAGTTATTTATATAAAATTACGCCTACCACGTTTAACCATAAATTCATTAAAACTAAGTAAAGAAAATATAGAACTTGCTGCATCACTTAAGGAGATATCTTTAACCGATTCTATGACGGGATTGAAAAACAGGCGGTTTTTTTCTGATGTTTTTAAACTGGAAGCCAAAAAACTCATATCTTGTGCATCAACCTATACCCCCATGGCAAAAAATAGAAGAAAAGGCACCCAAAATCCATTAGAGGATAGAAACCCAATTTTCCGTGGTGGCTTTTTTATCGGAAAACTTATCCCCCACTAGGGTAACGATCTTATACTTACCCGGCTCCAGTCCAGAAATTGTGTAGGTAAAAGTTAGAGTGATTTCTGTATTAAAATTCCAGGATTTAAAATCTAGTTTTGCAAAATCTTTTTGTCCTCCGAGAACTTTCCCGCCTTCACTCTCTATGGTGAAATCAGCAAAAAATCCAAACTCATATAAACTTTTTGGATTTTCTTTAATTGCATATCCGATAGGTTCAATATAAAGATAGATGGGCTCATCTATTCTAAAACTGTCCCCTTCCCGAGGCTCATAAATACCAAAAGTATTATCATCATTTTTTACAAATTGTACATTATTTAGAAGAAGCGGGGTTTTTTCCCAGAATAATCTCAGGGAAGAATGAAGCGACATGAAAGCTTTTAAATATTCTTCCTCATCCAAAGAGCTTCTGAACTGGGAAAAAGCTTTTTCAAAAGGATCAGAAGCTACTGCAGAAACAAAGACGTCAGTTTCCTCAGGTTCCTTATTTCCACATGCGGAAAACAATAATAATAAGCTCAAGCTTAAAACCATAATTACTTTCATTTAGTCCTCCTATTTTGCTATGAGCCGAATCATGGCCCCTTTTTGCCGAAATTGCGATTGCATGTAACCGCTGCTGGGTAAGTCGATTTGAATATGCAGGTAAGATTTTCTTCCATTCGACTCAACAGCATATCCTATCAGTCTATGTTTTATTGATTTGCCCTCCACAGTTACATCAGAAATGCTTATTTTTTTGATTATATCCCAGCCCTCTGGTAAAGCAAAAATTAAAAGAGCCCGGTCATTAAACTGGCGTGTTTTTGACATATCAGATTGAAATGTATCAGTATAAGTAGATTTAAGAATTGGATTTAAAAGGGTCGCAACAATCTCCAGTTCTTCCTCTTTGATCCTGATTTTTACATCAAATGGGGGGCTTGAAAATGCCTTGATTGGCACATAAGCAGGGTCTCCAAAAAGCACCCGGGATGCTGTTCCCTTTAACATAATTTCTTTAGGGCTCCAATTTAGTATTATCCCGTCAGCAAGAGTCTCAAAATCAGGCAGCGCTCCGCCATTTCCAAGCACTACGCCGTCATAGGTGTGCTTAATAATCTCACCCAGAGAAGCGCCGGAAGCTGCCATATACTCCATTTCCTGATAAACAGGGATACCGTGATCAGGATGTAAGGAAGCAAAATAGGCAATTACATTATTGGTTAAGACACCCAGGCAAAAAGATTTACTTGCATCCACTTTTTGTTCCTTCAGCTTTCCTGTTCTCATATCAAACCAGGTTGAAGTAACTCCTGTATAACAGGCACCATTAAAAGCAATGCAGGGAGACAGCTTGAGCTTTTGTACATAGGGACCATTCAAGCTGTCAACCACGCGGTCAGGGTAACCATGCCCTCCCCAGTGGATAATACCAGCCCCATCCATACTACTAAGGCGTTCTTTTGTAAAACCCTGCCTGCCATGAGAGATAGTCTCCAGGGAGAACCTTTCAGAAAAAACGGGTATCATAAAGCTGCCGCGGTTCTGATAAAAAGCACTGGGCTGAGCCTGTGTATTAGGGCCGAGATTATCAATCATTTTCCCGGCAAGTTTTAGTTTTCCTGAGGCTGCAGCCTTGATTCTTTTCATAAAAGTGGTTGCAGCTTCAGCATTTCTCCCGGTGATAAATCCGTAACAAAGATCAACAAAAGGGTCATTATCAATTTCGGAAGCCATTTTTAGCCATTTCCAGGCAAAATTGACATCAATTTCCTCAGGAGTCATAAATAGCAAGGCATAACGTGGCTGCAGTTTCTCTAATTTTGATTTCACATCCTTAAGGTTGGTTGGAGAAAATACCAGCTTATCCGCTTCAGGATGAATCTCTTTTGAAATGGCAATCGCCTGGGTATATACATCATCTGCTTTTTTGGATACGATGATAACATAACCGCCAGAAGTATCCATTGTGCTATTTTCCAGTTCTACGGGGATACTAGGCCTTATAAGCGGGACAATTCCGAAGATAATCGCAGCAGTAATACCGGCAGCACCGCAGCATATACCAACAATCAAACCGATTTTAGATCTCATGGCTAAAATCCTAATCCGGGGACATCATACTTATTTATTATTTGTAATCTTTTTATCCTTAAACTGGAGGACTTCAATATTTGTCAATTCATCTTTTCCATCACGACCTTCAACAGAGTCAGTTACGGTATATTTGTTTTCAGTTTTTTCAACTTTATATTCCGAATAGTCTCCGCTAAATACTGCAGTATCAGTTCCTTCCCCACCATTTAAAGTGTCATTTCCCTCTCCGCCGGTAATAATATTATCCCCATCATTTCCTTTCAACGTGTTACCTTGAGAGTTGCCTAAAACATTTGTATTTTTCTTTCCGGTTAAGGTTATATTGACAAGGTATTGTGATTTAAAAGTATATTCAGTTTCTTTATCAAGTACTGTTGAAAATGTGCCTTCAAAGGATGGATCAATATAGGCATTATAGGTTAAATATTTCGGCCACCATTTTTCAACAAGATCATAAAGAAGAGGGTCGCCTTCTTTCATCTCCGCCTTTGTATGAAAAGGGTATTCATCTCCAAAAGATTTTCCGTCATCCTGAGGATTATGCTCCCACAAGCCGAAATATAGATCAAAACCTGTAATAATATATTCATGCGGCGCTAGACGGCCGTAAAAATACCTTTTTTCCTCAACAGCAACCTTTTCAGCTTCTTCTATTTCTTTATGGTAGGCAGGAACTACATGCTGCATCCCTTTGCCATGAACAAGATGAAATATTTCCTCATATGAAGCATCTCTAGTGAATCTCTCCCCCGGCTTTCCTTTATTATTGATATATTCATAAGAGCCTTCGACCGGAGATTCTGTCGCATAAAGATCCTGAGTGGCCAATTTTGTTTTATCAATAATATCATATAATGCAAACGCCTTAAGCTGAGTATCTGTATAACAGAGGGTTGCTCTTACATCACCCATTCTATTAGCAACCCCGGATTTATCTTCACCATATTGACTACCGGGAGTATCTGCTAGATGATATTTTAAAATCTCCCTTGCTCTTGCAACCTGGAGATCACTTACGCCTGACTGGCCAAAAATATGAATGGGTTTGCCATTAGGAGCTACAATCTTTGTGTACTTGGAAAACAGACCATTTAATGTTTTCCCAAGCTCTTCGGGTAGAGTAACGACCCCAAATTCTGAGTTTGAGATATCAATATTATCCAAAACATCATAATTAACATCAGGCTCATCAGGTACATCATATTTTATTTTGGCGAGTTCCTTTTTCATTTCCGCTTCTCTCTCAGATTGTTCATCCTGTTGAGCGGTGCAAGATAGGGAAAATAAGACAAAAATAACGGTTAAAATTACTACTAATCTTTTCATGCTTCCTCCTTAATTATTCACAAGATAAAACTTTTACCATAACTATTCACATTTTACAATTTACGTTTTACGGTTTTTACCATTTTCTATTTTCTGCCTTTCTCACAGCTTCATCCCCTGCGCCTCGCATATAAGGCAACCTCGACTCGTTAATAACTAAGGTCTTCCTTATTATATTTCAGATTTATAGGAACTTTTTCCCTTATGAATTCGTATAAAAGATGTAATAGAAAAAATCTGAGGTGAAGTATGAAAAAATGGATTTGGAGAATTTTAGCTGTCGTATTTGTAGGAGTTTTCATTGTTTTGCTCTTATCCGGCAAAAAAAATGAAGAAACCTTAAATTTTGTGGAAGTCACAAAAGGAACAATTAGTGAAAAAGCTCTGGCTGTGGGAACGATCGAGCCGGAACAGGAGATCAAGGTCAAATCGACCATTTCAGGCATAGTTTCAGAAGTGATGTTCAAAGTTGGAGACTCAGTCCAGCAAGGAAAAACATTGTTTAATATCTCCCCTAACCCTACCCCTGTAGAGTACGTTGATACAAGACGGAACATGGAAATGGCTCAAATTTCTTTGGATAAACTCCGGGCAGACCGGGATAGATATCTTAAGCTTTTTAAGGAATCGCTCATATCACGTTCCGATATGGAAGCCAGTGAATCGACTTACAATGAAGGCAGCTTAAGATTTAAAATCGCCCAGGATAAATTCAAGCTTATGGAAAAAGGCCATATTCAGCTAAGCAACCGCAGTATTGATTCCACTGTGAAAGCTCCTACAAATGGCATGATCCTTTCCCAGAATGTTTTCCAAGGAGACCCGGTTGTTCCCCTAACCAATTTCCAACCGGGAACTGAACTCTGTTCTTTAGCTGACATGGGAATGCTTCTTTTTAAGGGCACAGTGGATGAAATTGATGTCGGAAAAATCCAGGTCGGTATGGATGCGGATATTCAAATAGGAGCTTTGCCTGAGAGCAGTATCCTGGGCAAGGTGGAAAGGATATATCCTAAGGCAAAAAAAGATGGCAATGCAACTCTCTTTGACATTGAAATCCTCATCTCCGACGCCAGTGGTCAGCTGCTTCGGGCAGGCTACTCTGCCACAGCCACAATTACTGTCCAGGCAAGAGAAAACGTCTTGATACTTCCGGAACGCCTGGTGCTATTTGAAAATGGCAAAACATTTGTTGAAGTTAAGATGGGCGAAGAGATTGAAAAAAAAGAGGTTCAGACCGGTCTTTCTGACGGATTAAACATCGAAATCACCAGCGGCTTGAAAGAAGGTGAAAAGGTTGTAGAAAGACCTCCTCGCGAAATCACATGATCGCTATCTTCTTTCGAAACCTTGTCCGCGACTTAATGCGCCAACCTTTACGGACCATCCTCACTCTTTCTGGGGTTATTTGGGGAACTTTTTCAGTCATCCTTTTAATCGCCTTTGGTGAATCAGTGGGAAAAGCTCAGAGAATACGCTTTCACGGTATGGGCGAAGGGATAGTACTTATGTTTCCCTCGCGGACCACTCTTCCCTATAAAGGATTTCAGAAAGGCAAACCCATCCGGATAACTCCTGAACAGGTAGAAAACATCAACGATAAAGTTCCAGACATTGAAATCATTAGTCCGGAATTTGTGAGAAGCTGTAGGATGCGGTATGAAAGGCGAGAATTTCTTAACACTGTGCGGGGAATCAATCCCCCTTTCGCGCGAATGCGCAACATTATCCCAGCAAAGGGGCGTTTTATAAATCCATTAGACATGAAAGAGAGAAGGAGGGTGTGTCTTATCGGTGATGTCTTAGCTACAGATCTTTTCACTACCATAGATCCCCTGGGTAAAAGTATCTTTATCGAAGGAGTCCCTTTCACCGTGATCGGAGTCATGGCGAAAAAAATTCAAACCTCGAATTACAATGGTAATCGAGACGAAAGATGTGCTTTTATCCCTTGGACCACTTACAGCGCCCTCTACGGGGCCAAATATGTTTCTAACATCATTTTCCGCCCTTTGGATTTTAACCGGAGTGCTGAAGTGACCCAGGGAATCAAAAATCACCTGTCCAAGCTGATCGGTTTCGATCCTCAGGATCCGGATGCGATCGCTGTTTGGGATACGCTTGAGATGGAAAAAAGTTTCCAGATTTTTTTCGCCGCCTTCAATATATTCCTGGGAGTTATCGGCTCCTTTACCCTACTTGTGGGAGGAGTGGGAGTCGCATCTATCATGATGGTTGTGGTAGAAGAACGAAGCCGGGAGATCGGAGTCAAACTGGCTGTGGGTGCCCGCCGGCGCACAATTTTGTTTCAGTTTTTCAGCGAGTCACTCACTATTATGTTAATTGGGGGACTTGTTGGCTTTGCTTTTTCCGGAGTTGTAGTAAGGTTAGTTCAATCAATGCCAGAGGCTGTTACCGAGTTTGTCGGAACTCCCCAAATCAGTCCCTTGGTCGCTATCTCATCTATATCCATTCTTCTGATCATCGGGACTATTGCAGGTTTTATTCCTGCCAAAAATGCTGCATCTACAAATCCGATCGCCGCTCTGAGGAAATAAAATGAATCTTACATTGCTGCGCTTCTTTTCGAATGAATTCAAGAAACGACGCAAGAAGTCTGCTCTGATCACATTTGCTCTTTTCTGGGGCTCTCTCTCGATTCTCCTGCTTCTTGCCTTTGGCAAAGGAATGTCTACTCAGTTCCGCATAAGTTTCAGCGGTTTAGGACAAGATCTGATCATGATCTCCGGAGGCCAAACTTCAAAACTTTATCAGGGGCTTCCCAAAGGAAGGCGAATTCGCCTCTACCCAGGTGACATCCAGTATTTAAAGGAAAGAATTCCCGAAATAGCCTTGATCGCTCCCGAATCTTATAACAATTGGCCGGTATCGGCAAACCGCAAGGAGATCAATCGGACGATCCATGGAACCACAGCAGAGTTCGCCCAGATGCGGACTCAGATTCCTCAAATGGGAGGCCGTTTTATAAATGCTTCAGATGTAAAAAATGGCCGCAAAGTGGTTTTTATAGGGTGGAAAGTGGGAACCGACCTCTTTGGAACTGAGAATCCTGTAGGGCAAAAAATCGTTATAAACCGCGTCCCATTTACTGTAATTGGCGTGCTGAAAAAAAAGCTCCAGGATTCCATGTATCAGGGGCCGGACGCAGACCAGATCTATCTCCCCTACTCGGCCTTCACCCAGATCGACAGCCAGCTCCATATCGACCGCATCCACATCCAGCCCAGGGAGACCCTCTTATCTCCGCTTGTTGAGGAACGGGTAGGGATCCTATTGGGTAAAAAATACCGTTTTGACCCCACTGACCGTTATGCGCTTAGTATCTGGAATACTATCGATAACGCTAAAGAAGCCGGAGCCATATTCATGGGTATAGAGGTATTCCTCGGCATAATGGGTGCTTTGACATTGCTTATCGGAGCTGTAGGTGTCACTAATTTGATGTATGCTGTCATCAGAGAAAGGAAACAGGAAATTGGCATTAAGATGGCTCTCGGCGCTAAGCGCCGGGTGATTATCCAACAATTTATTCTGGAAACACTGTTTATATTTATAAAAGGGACCTTCTGGGGTTTTGTAACGGCTTTCAACATCATTCATTTGGTTCGGCTTGTCCCGGTCAATTATGAGGGATTTGGAATCGAAGGATATCTCCTGCGTCCGGTTTTTTCATTCGATACATTCATCATTTTTCTGGTAATCGTAGGAACGCTGGTATTTATGTCAGGCATTTTCCCGGCTGTGCGTGCCTCCCGGCTCAATCCCATTGATTCTCTTCGGTATGAATAGAGGTGATACTATGATCAAATTCAATAAAATTAAAAAGATTTATCATATGGGTACTCAAACGCTTGAAGCGCTGAGCGGAGTATCCTTGCAAATTGCTGCCGGAGAATTTGTAACTGTCATGGGTCCTTCAGGCTCAGGCAAGTCGACGCTTATGAATATTATCGGCTGTCTTGATACCCCGACCGAAGGGGATTATTACCTGGAAGGGAAAAACGTAGCAGGGCTTACTTTTGATCAGCTTGCCTCTATCCGTAACAAAATGATGGGCTTTGTCTTCCAGAATTTCAACCTCCTCCCCTATGCCACTGCCTGGGAGAATATAGAGCTCCCCATGCTCTTTAACGGAAAGAATACCAAAAATCGAAAAGAACGTATTACTGAACTATTAAACGAAGTAGGACTTTTAAATTGGAAAGAACACCGGCCTTCAGAGCTTTCCGGAGGTCAGCAGCAGCGCATCGCTCTGGCCCGGGCCTTGGCCAATGATCCTCCCATTATCCTGGCTGACGAACCCACCGGAAACCTTGATTCTAAAAGCGGCGTAGAGATAATGGAACTTCTCAGCAGGCTTTGGAAGAAAGGGCATACAATCATTATGGTTACCCACGACGAACGCTTAGCCAGCCATTCCCAGCGCATCATCCATCTTTTTGACGGCCGGGAAGCAGATGCTTAATGCTAAATAAATTACTGTCTTCTCTTTATGCTTTAAAGCCGCTTGCCCACAACATCCCTCTTTTTGTAATTTCCTGAGCTTCAGGTACATCAAAATCTCCCGCACTATGTCCTAAAGAGGAATAAAACACTCTTCCTTTTCCATACATTTTTTTCCAGACAACCGGCATAACTACACCTTTGATCCAAGCAGCATGCTCACCACTATAAGTAGTTGTTGCTAAAACCTTATTTATGGGGTCAACATGCATGTAATACTGCTCGGAACGCATTTTGAAATCTGAAAGTCCCTTGGTGATCGTGTCATCATGGTCAATAATATTAACTTTATAGGCTACTTCACCCCCGGGGTGAGATACCCACTGCCCCCCTACCATAAACTGATATTCAGGACTATTTCTAAACGAATCAGCCAAACCTCCGTGCCAGCCAGCAAGACCAACTCCGTTTCTAACCGCATTGCAAAGGCCTCTTAGCCGCGGGCTCTCTTCTTCTTCTGGGCTCATAGTGATTGCTTGCACAATTAGATCCTTTGAATTTAAGTTTTTTTCATCAAGATAGGAGTCTAATGTGTTGGATATTTCCACATCAAAACCCTGTTCTTTCAGCCAGGGAGCAAAAATATCTACACATTGTTTGGGTTCATGGCCTTCCCATCCGCCCCAGACCATTAATACTGATTTTTTGGTTTTTTCTCCTGTATTAGCAAAAAGACCCTTACCGGCAAGCGGCAAAATCGCCCCTGCTAAAACCGATTTTTTAATAAAATCACGCCTGTTAAATTGATCTTTTCCCATATTGTTCTCCTTGCTTGTCTGTACTTGTCTGTCGTCAGACCATTCTGCCTGAACTATTCATAAAAAATGTCGATATATATGATACATCTTTTCAAATCAACATTTTATCCTGATTCCTAAAACATAACAATTGACCATTTTGTTTTTGTTGTAATTTATATTTGTAATCAACATTTTTTACTCTTCGAGCGAGATGATCTTACCACATCTACTTTGTTGCAGCGGATTCGCGGTGAAGGACCACAGCTTCATCCCCTGCGCCTCGTATCTGCGGCAACCTCGACTCGTGAATAATTCAAGTTAAATATTATTCTTTTTGTATAATAAATTATGCGCTGAAATAAAACAAGGAAAACAAACTGGAATTCCCTTTCAATTTTTTCCAAACTTACAAAAGTTTTGAGGCATGGATACTGGTAAGTCCCTACGAAAGACAGGGATTTCCCCCAGCGGGGAAATCCCTTCCTGTCCTCACAGCGCTCTCCTCGAGATTCTCACGAGGAACCATGCCCGCGTTGTTCCGGATGGCTTTCTCCGGGATTTACCAGTATCCATGCTAACCACGTGCTTCTAGTTAAGGTTCAAAAAAAATTGAAAGAGAACTCCAGAGAACAAAGAAAAAGAAAAAATCAAAAACCTATTCTTATTTTATCGCTTTATTACTCTTCCGGAGCTTGATGTATTTTGGTCTATGCGGGGATTTCCCGAATAATAGAGATTGCCACTGCTGCTAATCCGGGCATAAAGGTAATCCTCAACACTCAGATATGCATCTCCGCTGCTGCTTATATGAACACGGGCTTCTCTGCTATCAAGGTTTCTGGCCTGATAGTTTCCGGAACTGCTGATAGAGACATCCTGCTTCTCTACATTTCCCTGGTCTATATCAAGATCTCCACTGCTTGAGATATTAACGTCTATTGTATTAGCCTGCAGATCCGTGATAAAAATATCTCCTGAACTGCTGATGCTAACATCTAAAAATTTAACATCCAGCTCACCTGTGCTTAAATCGCCGGAACTACTTACGCTAAATTTCAGCCGGTCTGTTTTTAAGTCCGGAGCTTCGATGTCCCCGCTGCTTGATATCATTATGCTTTCTAATTCCTTAACCGTCAGATAATAGCTTACCTTTTTTCTAGGCCGAATATTTATGTTCCTGCGTGTATCTATAATCAGGACACCATTTCTTACATCTGTTTCTAAATATTCAAGAAGATTATCTTCAGCTTTGATTACAAGTTTTTCTTCCAGCCCCAGCTCAATGTAAAGCTTGCCTAAAGTTGCCAGTTTTACCCCTGAAACACCGTTTATGTCCCGGATTTCTTCGTCCATATTTCCTGAGCCTCTCACTCTTTCCCCTATAAAATCATCACAATCAGAACCTGAACCAACTACAAATAAAGCCAGAACAGCAAACAATAATATTTTTTTCTTCATCTTGATTCCGCTCCTTTTTAAATAAAATCGATTGTCAATATGTAAGACGAAAAAAATGGGTAAATGGTTCACTATCCCCCCTCAGTACTTCATTCTCATCCTGTCCTGTAACGCCGCCTGCTGCGAAATCCTGACATTTTGTCTTCCCTATCGCCTTCATCTGCCCGGAAAAACGCTGTATGGATGACTTTACTCCTGTATCGCAAAGCAGAACCTACAATATTTTTACCCTCATAACGGAAATCCCAGCCTTTGCCCACAGATTCATATTTTTTCTCTTTACATTGAAATGTCTCTTCTATAAAGGCTTTTGCTTTTTTTTTATCCGGTTTGACTTTCTTTTTATTTTTTCCTAAGAAAGCTTCCATGGCATAGCTTTTTACAAGTTTCCCGTGAAGATCTTTAAAGGCAGAATCCTGGGATACAAAATCAAATCCAATAACATCTCCGCCAATAAATGTAAGAAGCCCTTTCTGCCCATCAACAAATGAAAACTTTTTCAAATAATCTTCAAGATCTCCTCCCTTCTGCTCATAGACATCACGCATAGCCCCGGTCTCTGATTCAACATTTGCTTCTCTAGATATCGATTTTATTGAATTCCATACCTCACCTTGGTCAGCTCTGAATTCACTTGAATTTTCAAGTGAATGCGCTACACTCTTTGCCTTTTTCATGCGCACTGAGGGAGTAATCACAGTGCCTGAATCAGAAAACTCTTTAGATACATACGACCAGCGCCCTTTCTCAGTACAACTTACTGGGATTACTGTTTCAGACTCCCCTTCTATTAAGATCGAAGTATTAAGCACCCGGTTTTGTTTTGCACCCATTAGTTCTTCTCCATCTAAAAGAAGCACCAGTTTTTCTCCTTTGTTTATAACTTTTAGCTCAGGTACTGATCCGCCTTCATCTATCTCATTAACAGAGAGTATTTGCTGCGCAATCGCATCCTTTAGTATAAGATATTTTGGCGAATGATTAATGTCGGAAAATAAAGGGAAAACTCCCATATTTTCAAAATGCTGGGCTTTCCCCAGCTCAAAGCTTGAAAGATATTTTTTAATATCTGAATGCATGATACCCTCCTATAGATGAATTAATAGCCTAAAGCTTACCCTTTATTTAGCTTGTAGTTCTCCTGTCAAATTATCTTACAATTATCCAGATCTGTGGAGCCTAATTTTTAATGCTTTTGAATAGTTATCAAAATCCTTATCAGTCGTATATATTGACATATCATTTCGACTAGCTACAGCGCAAATTAAAAAATCGATATGTGAACCCTGTATTCCCTTTTTTCGACATAGGTTAAAATACTCTGCTGCAAGCTCATAATCACCTTTTGAAAGGGAAAAATCCTCGAAGGCTTTCAGTTTATCTTTCAACTTTTTATATTGTACAGAATTTGAGATACCCGATAGAATCTCCTGCCTTATTGGTCCGATAATTATAGCTCGATTTTCATTTATAAGTTCTTTTAACTCTCTTACAGCCTGAGTGTCTTTAATACTGCCAAGGTCATTTAACTTTCTACGCAATGCAAAAGACCATATTGATTTATCTATAAGAACTCTCATTTTCGGGATCTACCAGCTTTGTATTTATAATTTTTATCATAATCGATTGTTCCAAATAAATTAAGGATTTGAAGCTGCTCACGTCTTTGAATATATTCTTTAAGAGCTTCATTAACTGCAGATTTTTTTGTTTTGTGATTACCGATTTTTTGTGCTTCGGAAATCAATTTGTCATCCAATGCTAAATTTGTTGCCATTTTATTTCTCCTACACATTACTTTACACTTTTTAATGTGTGAATGTCAAGGAAATCCTTCCATATAGGTGTTACTCAACTTTTGTAATTTTTAAAAAAAATAGGGAGTCTGTTTCAAAACAGACTCCCTAAATTAAATGCCTCACATTTAGATGTGACCTAAATAACTCTGAAGGAGGAAACAGAGTTGATTTCCTTAATTTCTTCCTAACACTCTATATGTTTTAGCAACGCTTCCTACTGCTAATATGTAAGCTGCTTCTCTCATAGACACTTTATAATCATTCATGGTTTTTATAACTTCCCAGAACGCTTGCTTCATTTTCTTTTCAGTTTTATCAAGCACCTCTTCTTCAGAAAAGAAATACCTCTGCAGGTTCTGAACCCATTCCAGATAAGAAACCATTACTCCTCCTGCATTTGCCAGGATATCAGGGATAACAAAAGTTTCTTTTTCTTTTAATATATTGTCTGCGTCTACTGTGGTAGGACCATTAGCACCTTCTAGAATAATTTTCGCTTTTATATCATCTGCATTATTTTTATTTATCTGTCCTTCAATCGCTGCTGGAATAAGAATATCACAGGGCAAACTGATAAGTCCCTCATTATCAATAGGTACCGTTTCAGGAAAATTTACAATAGAACCATTTTTGATAACCTGCTCCTTAAGAGCCAACGGATTAATTCCTTTTTCACTATAAATTCCCCCGTAAATATCTGTTACAGCAATTATTTTACATCCTGCTTTATGAACACGTTTTGCAATGGATTGGCCAACATTCCCAAAACCTAAAACTGCAACTTTTTTATCAGCTAGGGGAAAATCCAAATATTTTGATGCCTCTCTTAAAATATAAAATAAACCAGTGCCAGTAGCTTCTTCTCTTCCTAAAGAACCTCCCAGAAAAACAGGCTTTCCGGTAACCACAGCTGGTTCTATATGTCCGTTTTGGTTATATGCATCAGCAATCCAGGCCATAGTTTGAGAATTTGTAAACATATCAGGTGCAGGGATGTCTTTATAGGGGCCTATTATATCCCTTATAGCATTGATATACTGCTTGGTTAATTTTTTTAATTCGTTTTCAGACATATTAGTAGGATCGCAGATTACAGCACCTTTTGCTCCGCCAAATGGAATATTTATTACAGCACTCTTCCACGTCATCCAAGAAGCTAGAGCTTTACATTCACTCAAAGAAGCATCCGGGCTGTAACGTAGTCCACCTTTTGAAGGGCCTCTTATAGTAGAGTGCTGAACCCTGAATCCGGTAAACGTTTCCGCGGTTCCATTATCTAGAGAAATAGGGATATGGACAATAAGTTCTCTTTCAGGGTATTTTAGCCTTTGATAAATCCATGGTTCTAAATCCAAATAATCAGCCGCATTCTCAAATTGAAGAGTAGCTTCTATGAAAGGATCATAATCGCCTTCTTTTTTTTTAATAACAGGTTCGATATAGTGTATTTTTGCTTGTTTTGCCATTTTACTTCCCTATTCCTTTAACTAAAAATTTTAATATTTTGTCATATCCTGATTTTTGAAACTGCAGAATAGGAATTTTTTTATCTTTATAATAAATAAATTTTTGGTCTAATCTTACTTTTTTCCATTCTGGTTTTTCATCCTTTTTTTCTGAAATAGTTTCCATATCAGGCCATGGAATTATCTCTACTTCATGTTTTTCATAAATTTCTTCTTTTTCTTTCTTTCTAACTGATGCGCCATTATTATTCATTATGACCTCCATTTTATTATGCCACCATTAAATGCAATGTACGTGCCAAATTATAAGTCCTTATATATCAATAGTTTAGATATTTGGCAAAATGATATCATAGCATTTTGCTATACTGCAATTTGCAATAATAGTATTTTTAGGAAGGATTAATGCTTATTTTTCCCAGGATTTTATTTTTCTGAAAAGTGAAGTGGGGTGAATGCCTAATATTTTTGCGGTTTTAGTTTTATTGTTATTTGTATATTCAAGCACTTCATATATGTACTGTTTCTCAAATTTTTCTAAGGTTATTAGGTCTTCTTTTTTAGTTATTTGTTCAATCATACCATTTCTTGAATATTTTTTATAATTTCTTATCTCTAAGGGTATGTGATTCAGTTTAATTTCGTCTGAAACATGAAGAGACATTATTCTCTCCATTATATTTTTTATTTCGCGTGCGTTGCCGGGCCATGGATAATTGATCATAGAAGCAGCTGCCTCAGAAGATATTTTCTTGTAAGAACGTTTTAATTCATGATTTAGATCCTCAATAAAATGAAGAGCAAGAGGCAACATGTCTTCTTTTCTTTCTCTTAGGGGAGGGATTTTAATTGGAACTACATTAAGTCTGTAGAATAAATCTGAACGGAATTCTTCCTTTTTAACAGCCCTTTCTAGGTCTTTGTTAGTGGCTGCTATGACCCTTATATTTACTTTAATATTTTTACTACCACCTAATCTATTGAAAGTTTCTTCTTCCAATACTCTAAGCAGTTTTGCTTGAAGGTTAAGACTCATATCTCCTATTTCATCAAAAAAGACTGTTCCTTCATCTGCTTTTTCCAAAAGACCTAATTTTCTTTTTTTTGCATCTGTAAAAGCTCCTGCTTCATATCCAAATAATTCGCTTTCCATTAGATTATCTGGAATAGCTGCACAATTTATCTCAACAATCGGCTTGTCTGAGCGAGGGCTGTGATAGTGAATAGCTTTTGCCAAAAGTTCTTTCCCTGTTCCGCTTTCTCCCTGTAGCAGCACTGTTGTTTTTGGGGAAAGTGAGATTTTTTCGGCAGTTTCCAATACTTCTTTCATTTTTTTGCTTTCTGCAACCAGGTTGCCAAAATAATAATGACCTTTTTCTGACTTAAGGTGTTCTTGAATTCTTATCCGCAGATAAAGAGTTTCTAATGCGCGCCGGATAGTGTTTTTCAAGTCGCTTATTTTAAAGGGTTTTAGAATGTAATCATAAGCACCTAATTTCATAGCTTCTACAGCCTTCTCAAGAATTTCATAGGCTGTCATCATAATTGTAATTATTTCGTTTCCCTTTTCTTTTGTTTTCTTTAAAACCTCTAATCCTGAAATCCCGGGAAGCATTAAATCAAGAAGAACCAAATTCGGTTTAAATTTTTCTATAATTTCTAATGCTCTTTCACCTGAATCAGCTAAATATATTTCATACCCTTCTTTTTCTAAAGCTTTCCTCAAATTATTAAGAGTCAGTGTTTCATCATCTACAATTAGAATGGAGTAGGAAGTCATGAGATGGTCTCCTCACTTCTTTCAGTTTTTCTTCCTTTTTGTCGTATAGGCATAAATATGGAAAAAGTAGTTCCTTTATTCAGTTTGCTTTTTACGGAAATATATCCTTTATGGTTTTTTAAATAACTTAAACTAATACTTAATCCCAAGCCTGTTCCCTCTGTTTTTTTAGTAGTAAAGAAAGGATTGAATATTTTCTTTATATTTTCATCAGAGATTCCTTTTCCTGTATCTAAAATGTCAATTTGCACTAGCTCTTTAAACTTTACTTTGGTCGTTTTTAACTTTAATTTCCCTTTGTCAGGCATTGATTGGGCTGCATTTAAAAACATGTTTATTAAAACCTGCCTTATTTGATTATGGTCAGCTGTAATATTGGGAACTGAAGAAGAAAGTTCTTTCTCAACTTTCACTTTTCTGAATATGGGTTGATGACTGATAAATGAGATAGTTTCTTCAATTAATTTATTTATATTAATTTTAGTGAATTGGGGGGAAGCTGGACGTGCAAAATCAAGAAGCCCTCTTATTGTTTCTGATATTCGATACACATTCTCCAATACTAATCCTATCTCCTGTTTTGATTCTTCATCTTTAGTCTCTTCTTCTAAGATCTCTAGGTAGGAAGAAATACCTAAAAGTGGATTGTTTATTTCATGAGCAGCTCCCAAAGCAAGCTGGCTTAGAGCAGAAAGTTTTTCATATTGAGCAATCTGTTTGCGCAGCCTTATTCTTTCGGTTACATTTTCTATTAATAGAGTGATTCCCAATACTTTGTCTTTTTCTGCTCCTATGGGGAAAAAAGCTAAATTAATATATTCTTCTCCGCTTTTAATGTTCACTTGCTTTTCATTAATATGTTGAGGCTTAACTTCAGTGATGGCGTTCTGGAATGCATCTTTTATATCTTTCTGGTCCAGACACAGTAATATTGAGAAAATATCATCTCCTTTCTTAAGTCCTTCTAAATCGAATAAGTTTGTGATCTCTCTATTATAATGAGAGATTTTACCTGATAAATCCAAACCAACAACTCCTAACGAGATACTGTCAATAAGATTTAATATATACTCCTCTGAGTTTTTAAGATCTTTAGTTAGATTACGTAAAAGTGAAGTTGTTCTTCTGGAATAAAAACCTGATATTAAAATTATAAGGAGGAAAAAAGGAACAAATATAAAAATGATAATCCTGTTCACTTCATTAGCTGGAAGCAGAGCTTCTTTTAGGTCTATTTCAGATACAATATAGAAGTTTTGCCCTGGGAATTTTTTGTAAGCACATAGGACTTCTTTCCCTCTGTAATCATAGTGAGTTTTTACTCCTTCATCACCTGTATGGGGGTTCTCTGCCTCCCTAAAATGTCCCTTATCAACTAGAAGCTCCCCTCCTAATCTAGATGGCGAAAGTAATGTACCTTCTTTATTAACTAAAAAAAGTTCACTCGTGTCCCCCATTCTCAAGTCAAAAAGAAGGTCATAGAAATTCTCCAGATTAAGAGAAGCTGCAAGAATGCCTACTATTTTATTTTCTTTGTTCATTAGGGGATGAGACAGCATCATAACTGGTTCATTAATAATATCAGAATAAAATACTCCTGAATTATACGGCTGCCCTTTTATACTTGCTTTGAAATATTCTCTATTAGAAATGTTATCTCTAATATCTCTATTTATTGATAGAATAATATCTCCATTAAAATCTGCAATAATCACAAAGTCATACCATTTTTTCTGCTTAATCAGTGAACTTAAAAAATTTGAATATTGGGTGGACTGATCTGCATCTTGAATATTTAGCTTGGAGTAAGATTCAAGGTCTGCTTTCCTATCAATAAGAAAAGTATTTATTGTTTTAATGTTTTCATCTACAGATTCAGATAAGTGATTATAAATCTGATTCTTTATAAATGATGAGATTTCATGGTTTGCTATAAAAAAAAGAAGTAAAAAGGGAGTAACAAAAAACACTATTGTCAGTAGAGTATTACGCAGGGTAAGCTTTTTATAGTAACTTTCTTGTTTTGGCCAGGATGATAATTTTTCTTTGGACATTATTCAATAAAAAATCATTTTATATAGAAAGAATTATACTATCATTGATTTTATAATCAAAGTAATGGTTTATTTTTATTGCAATAGATATGAATAGATATGGGGACATCATACTTAATTAATTCAGCAGTCGCTCATATAATTCAGAATTAAGTATGATGTCCCCATATCTCCTTGCTTAATAGGTGCACTTTTTGATAGCATTTTAATTTTCACTTAGGAGGTTATATCATGCAAAATCATATCCGTTTACGTTTTTTTGGGGTAATGTGCATTATTCTCACTCTCACTTTCTGTTCCCCTGCAGAAAATGTTTCACAAGATACAGGCGGTAATTATGCAGATCTTGTCCAACTTTTTAAGGATTTTCGTGAACTGCAGAATATAAAAATTACAGACTGGATTCCGGATTACACCCCGGCTGCCATGGAAAAGCAGAGGCAAGGTCTTCTTGATTTTCAGAAACAGTTAAAAGCTATAGATATAAGCGCTTGGCCGATAGACCAAAAAGTTGAATATCATCTTGTGCGCGCAGAAATGAATGGACTTGATTTTTACCAGCGAGTTTTAAAGCCCTGGTCAAGAGATCCAGGATTTTACCTCCAGACCCAAGACGGGGCCGGCCCTGCCAGAGCCGCTCACCTCAACATCCATCAAATGCCTATTCCTGATAAAGATTTGCCCAAAGTACAAGGAAAATTAAAGGCTTTGCCTGCCATCCTCGAACAGGCAAAAACGAATTTAACAGAAGGGGCAACTGATCTGGTCTATTCAGCTCTTCATTACCTAGATACTGAGATTGCTTATCACCAGATGCTGCGAGATGCTGTTGCTGACAATCATCCTCCCCTGCTTCAAGATGCAGAGGCAGCCCTTACAGCAGTTAAAGAATACGGAGAGTGGCTTAGAGAAAATAAAAGCAGTATGAAAGCCCAAGCAGGAGTCGGAAAAGAAAATTACAACTGGTGGATGAAAAATGTGCAACTCATCCCCTATACCTGGGACCAGTTGTATGACATTATCATGTGGGAAGATGATAGACTTTTAACAACCATCGCCCTGGAGCGTAACAGGAACAAAGATCTGCCAGAAATAAAGCCTGTACCGACCCGGGAAGAACACAGCCGCCGCCGGGATGAGGCTCTTGCTTTTTCTATGGAATTTATGCAGAGCCAGGAACTTTTCGACATGCCAGACGGAGTCGATGTTAATGAATATCTTGGCAGAAGACCTAATAAGAAAATGCGTTGGGGTTACTTTTTTACAAACAAATTTGTGGGCTCAGGGGAAACAGAGGAATGGCCCGGTGTACGGGATTTTTTTCACAAAACAGCAGATAGGGAGCCTCTGCCCGAACAGACTCACGAGTTTATCGGTCACTATTTCGACGGCTTACGGCATTCACAGGATAAAAGCCCTATCCGCGGTTCCGACCGCTTTTATTCTATAGATATGATAAGAAGTGAAGGCTTAGCCTTCTGGCTTGAAGAGATGATGATGCATGCCGGATATCTGGATAAGCGGCCCCAAAGAAGTAGAGAAATCGTCTATTATCAAGCTGCCTTTCGTACCTGCCGGGCAATCGCAGATCTTAAAATGCACAGCAATGAGTTTTCCCTCCAGGATGCTATTGACTATTGTGCAGAATGTGCCCCTAACAAATGGATAATACCCAATGGTCCTCATTCCTGGTATGAAATGCAGACCAACCTCAGGTATGTGGGATGGCATATGGGTATGGTTATTGGAAAACTCGCTGTCAACCAGATGATCGCTGAAAGAGTCCGCCAGTTGGGCAATGATTTCAGTTATAAAGAATTTTTTAAAGATTTTTTCGCTTGTGGAATGATCCCCCTCGCTCTCATCAGATGGCAGATGACAGGTCTTGATGACGAAATGGAATTCCTGCTAAATTAGCCGCAGAAAATCCCCTCCCCAAAATGCAGTTCAAGTAAAATATTGAAAGGATATTACTGTCTATTTCAACGGCACCTCGATCTCCTCCTCCCAGATATACTTTGCGAACCACTGCCAGTTGTGCCAGGTTGCCGCAAGGCGCTCTTTGGGTTTGGTGATCCCATGCCCGAATCCTTTGTAAACGATCAACTTTGCTTCAACTCCCATATCTTGAAGTCCCTGAAAGAGCTCGTAAGCATTTGGGATAGGAACCCGTCTGTCGAATTCACCGTGCTGGATGAGGGTCGGTGTGCCGGCTTTTGTAATATTTGTTATAGGAGATGTCTTGGCATAGATTTCCGCATCAACCCAGGGAGTAGCCTTCAAATACTGTCGCGTAAACGGATGGATATCAGTATTTACATAATACGTCATCCAGTTCGAGATTCCGGCTCCCACAGAGATGGCTTTGAACCGCCGAGTATTGGTTGTTAGAAAAGCAGAGATGTATCCCCCTTGACTCCATCCCATAGCTCCCATTTTATCCGGATCGACATACCCTTTATTTATCAGGCAATCAACGCCCGACATAACATCCCACATGTCTCCAACGCCCAGATTGCGGACATTCAACGCCCGGAAATTTTCTCCATACCCGGCTGAGCCGCGGTAGTTGGGCCGCAGAACAAGAGCACCTTTTTCTAACCACTGCATTATGGGATAAACATATCCGGTGGGTACGGAGGGATAATCGATGCCGGTTGGTCCACCGTGGATTATAACAAAAAGCGGATATTTTTTATGAGGGGTAAAATTGTGAGGCTTATGCAGGACTCCCTCTATTTCCGTTCCGTCTTTGCTCTTCCAGGTGATGACTTCGCTCGTTCCTGTTGGCCATCCCTCGATCTGTTTTGAGAAATGGGTAACTGGGGCGGGGCGATAGGGATCAACAGGCGTTTTGTAAATCTCGTTCAGAGTGTCCGGTTCTTGTGCGGCAAAGACTATGGTTTTTCCATCATCTGTGAAATCCATTGACCAGATATTCCTTGGGGTTTCAGCGAATAATTGAACCTTTCCTGTATTGGGATCCAGCTTGAAGACCTGACGCTTTGTTTTTTGCCAGGCACTGAGATAGATTCCCGTGGGATTCCAATCAACCACTTGGGCGTCTTCGTCGAAACCGGATGCCATCCTGAAGGGATTGCCGCCCTCGGAGGAGATCTTGTAGATCTGGCTGTTTTTGTAATAATCGGAAGTCGTATTCCCACCTGCCGAGTTATAGAGGATCCACTTTGAATCCGGAGACCATACAGAGCTTCCGTCATATCCGGGATTCGATACCAAAGGCTTAATTTCTCCTGATTCAATATCCAGTATGGAAATATCCGAAGTGGCATATGAATTGCGGAGTGGATCGATCTGATGGGAAAATGCTACTTTTTTGCCGCAGGGGGAGAGAGCATAATCTGTAACTGTAAAATCAGCTCCTTTTGTGAGCTGTTTTGCTTTTGGCAGAGAAATACAATCATTTTTGGTTTTTTCCGGCTCTTTTTTATCTGATCCGGAAGATTCTTCTGATTCATAACAAGGGGCTTCTTCGGGTGAAGGCCATAGGTCCGCTTTTACATCAACGATCCACAGGTGGGTGAAACGATACTCGGCGTCTTCAACTGCAAACTTACCATACCGTTTTTCCCTGTTTTTCATGGATTTGCTTTCTTCCTCAGTTTTAGCAAACATGATCTTTGTGCCACAGGGGAACCAATCATAACTGTCGATGCCGCCTTTTACATCTGTGATTCTCTGGGCTTCTCCGCCATTTGGCTTGATCAAATAGATCTGGCTCTTTTCGCCACGGTCCGCCAGGAAGGAAATCCACTTGCCGTCTGGTGACCACTTGTAAAAACTACTGCTGCCGTCTTTTGTTCGGGTAAGTTGAAAGGATTTTTCTCCCTCTCTGACAAGCCAGACCTCTCTGTCGTAGCGGTTCTTATTCCAATCAGTTGTGCTTACAGAAAAGAGGATACTTTTCCCGTCAGGGGAAATAACAGGACTTCTTACCGTCCTCAGCGAGCTCGTTTCTTCAAAGGTCGGTCCCGGAACGGTTGTTCCCGCATAGATTGATATGATGAACACAAGAAAAAAAAATAGAGATATTTTTCGCATTACTCCTCCTCCCAGATAAATTTCCCTTTGACAAGCAACACCCTGATCTGGGAAGGGTGTACAGCGCAATGGTGCACCTTATTGTGTGCGACCACCCCCTCTGTCTCATCATAGTTGTTACCGCCTGTATTTAGGTTGCGTGCGAACCTGGGAAAGTTGCTGCTTGAGACCTCTATGCGAAGGCGGTGCCCCGGGGCAAAATAGTTACTTGTCGACATTGAACTAACAGGAAGCTTATAGACCTTGTCTTTTTCCATAAATACTTCTTTGTCATAGCCTTCTCGATAGCGTACACGTTGGATAGTTTCATCCAAATTATAAGCCCTTTCATCAGGATAAACATCCAGCAACTTTACAGTAAAGTCTGTGTCTTTAACATCTGAAGATACATAAAGGGTAATCTCGATATTCCCACTTATTTCAATACCTTCCTTTAAAGGACCGGTTGAGTAAATTAGGATATCATTACGGGCTTCCCTCTGTCGTTGATCAAAAGATCCAGGTTGATAGGCACTGCCCATGCAGCAAAAGCCACCCCCAAGCGTGGGTACAGGGAATTCCGGATCATACGTAAAAACATCTGGATTGTCTTCTGGCCCTGGCGGATTTGTTGTAATTGCTCCGTCCCCGAAAACACTGTTGGCATTTCCCTTGCTGTTCAGATACAAAGTCACCATCTCAGCATCTTGAGGCGGCCAGGTCTCTGCTGACTGCCATTTATTAAGACCCATGGTGTAATACTGAACTTTTGGTGTTTTTTTAAGGACTTTGTTTTCCTTTCCCTGCAGCCAGTAGTCAAACCACTTATAGATAAGCCCATCAGAGTTGAACCTGGCATCCCCAACATTACGTTCACCTACAATGGTTTCTTTGTTTGCCCTGCTGAAGGCACAATGACCTACCGGGGCTATGACTACAAACTGATTATTAGCAACTTCCGGATCCTTGGCGTTTTTGCTAACATAATTGACCAAAGCAAGATTTGGACTAATTGATATATCATACCAGGACATAAACCATAAGCTGGGTACACTAAAAGGCATGTCATCATGGTATAAGCCGCCCTTATACCAGGCTTGATCATTCGGTTTCCGCTTGATCATTTCCTCATAAATGCTTTTTGGCCCATCTAAGTTTTTAATAATATCCATCAAGGGTAAATGCCAGAATGCTTTAGACCAGTCTACTTCCGGTATCTCAGCCGCTAGATCAAAGTATTTCGCGATACCTACAAGCTCTTCCCGAGGTATATCTGCAGGAAAGGTTGGCCGCCACTTATAGGTCTCGATAAAGCCATGGTCATAAAGCCAGGCCGTCATCAGCAGTTGGTGGACTCCGCCGCGATACCAGTTTCCTTGTTCGTAAAATTCTCCTACCCGGCCAATACCTGCACCGAATCCCATGGGTACTACAGCAGCTAGACCAGGAGGATTCAAAGCAGCCACCCCCATTTGCCACTCAGCTGAAGAGGAACACCCGATCAATCCCACCTTGCCGTTAGACCAGGGTTGCTCTGCCATCCATTCAATAGCATCATACCCGTCAGTTGTTGGTGTCCCCAGAATGTCCCACTTTCCTTCCGAGAAATACCGGCCGCGTTCGTTCTGGACCACATAGGCGAAACCGTGCTTTATGTATTTGTAAGCCGTTTGAAAATTGCGAGTACTTAATTTTCCGTCCTGCCAGTAATTAAAGTTATAAGGTGTTCTGGAAAATATAACCCCCACAGGCTTGTCTGTTTTTGGCCTGTAGACATCAGTTGCAAGCCTGACCCCATCGCGCATGGGAACCATAACTTTCTGCTCGATAATTGCGATTGATTTTAGCGACTCCAGGATATTACCCTGGGCTAAAACAGGTAATGTACTTAAGCAGCAAAGTACAAAGATAAGCGAAATAATGAGATATTTTTTAGATTTCATGTGATGTTCCTCCTTACAATAATAATCCTGAATTATTCATAATACATGAAATAATTAAGATCTACACGCAGAAATTTGAGGAGGAAGGGATTATTCTTAGGGATAACATGCTGCATATGGTTAGGCCAAGAAACAATTTCTTGATTCTGGCCAATTGCTCCTGAGCATTGGCGATGGCTTTTATTATCTGAACATTTTCCGGATCAAATTTCAAAATGTTTTTCCAAACTGTGATGGCTTGCTTGAGTTCCCCTAACCGGTATAGTTTGATTCCTTTTTTGGTGAGTTGGGATGTGCAAGTTTGCAGAGTGTTTTTCAGAGATGATTTGGAAAAGGATAAAATTGATGCCGAATCTTGAAGCCAAGCTAATTTTCTTAAAAGCAATAAGCTGAATTTTCCTGCTGCGGCATAATCTTTTCTTTCCAAAGCTTTCTTTGACTCGTCATTGATCATGTTAAACAACTGGTAAAGCTGTCTTTTTAGATAATCGTCAGCAGGATAAGCTTGCAGCACTTTCTGGTATGCCTCAATGGCAAGTGAATAATCACCAGCTTGGATGGCTTCCTCCACTTGGATTTCCGTTCTCTTTACCAGACATTCCCTCATTTTCATCCTGATGGTTCGGAGATCGAAAGAAAGGGATTGTTGAAATAATTCGAACTTAGAGAAGTTTTTCGAAAGAATATAATACTGGTTATTCGCAAATACATAATTCTCTTCATCAAATGCCTTATCCGCAGATAATTTGAGTTCTTCCAATACCAGTATATAGTTTTCTATAATTATTTCATTATCGGGTTTTTTTTGATGTGCGGCACTGTAGACTTCGATGGCCTCTTGAAAATCATCATAGGTAAAATTATACACCTGGACCTCTTCCTGGGGGGAGATAAAAACGCTTTCCTTTTTTTGGGAAGCACAAAAAGAGAGAGCTAGGAAAAAGGATAGATTTAGAATCAACAAAAATTTTCTCATTTTTCTTTTACCATTTCGATGAATATTTTCGCCAGTTTAGGCGAAAACTGCTTTCCGGCTAATTTCTCTATAATCCGAAGAGCTTCTTTTTTAGAAAAGCGAGATCGATAGGGACGGTCGGATGTCAAAGCATCAAAAACATCCGCCAGAGATGAAATCGCCACGGTCAAAGGGATGTCATCCCCGCTCAAACCATCCGGATAGCCTCTTCCGTTATACCATTCATGGTGATGCCTGACCACCGGAATATATTTGACAAGCGACGTCGCTTTGTTCAGTATATCTGATCCGTATTCAGGGTGCTTTCTCATCTCGGCCATTTCCTGCTCTTTGAGCTTTCCTTCTTTCAGCATTATGGAATCAGGAATTTTAATCTTACCTACATCGTGGAATAAGCACGCCACCCTAAGCTCTTCCAATTTTTGTTTGGATAGGTTGACTCTCTTGCCCAGTTCAACCGACAGATCGGCGACTCTGGAGGAATGTCCTAAAGTGAAGTGGTCCCTGGCATCAAGGGTCGCTGCTAAGACTTTAACCGTAGCCATATAGGACTCCTCAAGATCCTGGGAGAATTTTTTTAGTTCATTTTTCTGATTGGTGATCAGAGCTGACATCTCATTAAAGCTTTCAGTCAGCTTTCCCAGTTCATCCTGTGAATAAATCTTTAATGGTTGGAAATTATTCCCCTTTTTTAGTTCTTTAACTCCTTTTGAAAGTTCTTCTATGGGCCGGGTTAGAAACGAAGAAAGTAAAATCGTGCTTGCAATTCCCATCAGCAGGATTATCAAAAAAACCCAGCGAATTTTCTCATGTATTTTCCGTTGGGCGTCCACCAAGACCGATTTGTTGATGTGTAATACCACTGAACCTAATGGTTTATCCATAAACACAATAGGGCTGCTGATTTCAAAATAACCGCTACTTTGATTTTTAATTCCCCTTATGTTTGTACCGTCAATATAAGTAGCAAGGATTTCACCGTAAGGGGCAATATATCTTTCGCCTGTTAAGTTAAAATCGCTGTGGACACGGATATTTTTATAGGCATCAACAATAGCAATGTTTACAATATCCGGATTGGAATTTTTAACTTTAAAGACCAGGGTGTCAAGCCCTAGAATATCTTGGTTAATAAAGCTGTAGCCTGCGGAAGAAGCAATGCTTCTGGAAAGGGATCCCCCTCGTTTGAGCACTTCATCCAGAATTCTATCCCGCATCATATGCACAATGATGTAATAAAAAGCCCCTATGGATAAAATCAGCAGAAAAAGAACAAAAAAGGAGGTTTTTGATCGGATATTCCGGGATGGCTTAATCAGTATTTTTTTCATAATACCTATATAGACAACGGTATTCTTTGAGTCATTGCTTTAATATAATAGTTATTTTAAATAATAGCAAAAATTAATCCTATCTTCAAGAAAAGGAAATTATATTTTCCTTGGGATTGTGCTCTAAGCACAGCAAGTTGGGATTCTTATGATTCCTCTTATTTACATATCCTTTTTTTTTAGCAAGCTGTATATCATAGGGAAGCTCAGGGATTTAATCCAAGCACTAAATTAACCGCTGCCCAAAAATGCTACAATTAGTGAGAAAATTCTCATCTTCGCATCGTCATATAAAAAAAGATTAAAAATAATCACTTATATTATTGACTGATATATCGATATATGATAATCTCCTAAAATGATACGGACTTTTTCAGACAAAACTACCAGAGATGTATATGATGGTACAAATAGCAGATATGCCGGGAAACTTCCTAAGGAACTACATGCAAAAGCCCAACGACTTCTTGATCAGCTCAACGCAGCGCCATCTTTGGAATTTATGCGAATCCCACCTGGCAATAAACTTGAAAAATTAGCCGGAGACATGAAATATTTTTTAAGTTTGCGCATCAATGAGCAATGGAGGATAATTTTCATCTGTAAAGGCAATGATGCATATGAAGTAAGAATCACAGATTATCATTAGGAGAATATCATGCTTCCAAAAAATAGGCCACCTACCCATCCAGGAGAAATGTTATTAAAAGAATTTCTTGAACCATTAGGTGTGACTCAATTAGAATTAGCAAATCATCTTGGATGGCCGTATGCAAGACTTAATGAAATAATCAATGGACGCAGGGGAATTTCAGCTGATTCTGCTCTGGCATTAAGTGATGCATTAGGTACAGATCCAAAATTCTGGCTTAATCTTCAAAGAGATTGGAACCTCTGGCACAGTCTTCAAAAACATGATGCTGTTCCCCCTTTTAAAAAGGCTATATCTTAACGGCTGAGCAGGGCACATACAAGCACCAAGCCACACGCCAATGTTGCGAATATGACAAAAAATTAAAAAATAAGCAAGGTTGCCTTGAGATAGTTGAGTGCCTATCCCCTCTTCCACTGCACTGAAGATTTCAAATTGTTTATTCACTGTTTTGATGCTAAAATTACAAAGGAATAATTATCCAAGAATTTAAAAGAAGGACACAAATGACAAAGTATAAAAGAATCTTAATCGTTTTACTGGCATTATGTGTTTTTGCTTTGCCGGTTTTGTCTCAGGAAATATTTGATGCCGCAAAAAAAGGGGATCTGGCAAAAGTGAAAGCTCTTGTCCAGGAAAAGCCTGATCTGGTCAAAGCAAAAAACAATGAAGAGGACACTCCCCTGCATATAGCGGCGGATGCAGGACACCTGGAAATTGCCCGTTTCCTTATCCAGAAGGGTGCCGATGTGAATAGTATGAATGCCGCTCGTAGAAATCCTGTGCTTCTTGCCGGGTATAAAGGACATAAAGATTTGGTCAAGTTGCTGCTGGACAATGGTGGAAAATTTGATTATGTGGATAATCGTGGTTATACCCCTTTGCGTTGGGCTGCTGTGCGTGGGAAAAAAGATGTTGTAGAACTTTATGTTGCCAAAGGAGCAAAGATCTCACTTCATGAAGCAGCTGCTTGTGGCCATCTAGGCTTTATCGATAAAAAACTATCAGATGGGGCGGATATTAATGGTTTAAACAAAGACGGAAGAACTCCTCTGCATCAAACGGTTTACAGCGGTAATGGGGAGACGATCGCATATCTGCTTAAAATGGGTGCGGATGTCAATGCAAAATCCAGTAATAATGAGACTCCTTTGGATCTGGCTGTGGAAAGAGGGCAGGAAAAAGCCGCTGCTGTATTAAGAGCAAAAGGCGGAAAAGAAACACCCATGATGGATCCGGAAGTCTTTGCTGTTTCAAAAAATATTCACAGAATGACCTTTCCCTATGATATGCATTCGAATATCGGAATATCAACGGGTTCTGACGGGTTTTTACTCGTAGATACAGGTTTTTCCCGCCGGGCTGTCAAAAAAATCAGATCCACCCTAAAAGGTATAGGGAAAGGGGAAATAAAGGTTATCATCAACACACATCTCCACTGGGATCATATTGCAGGAAACAGCATAGGAGACAAAAATGCAGTTTTAATCGATTTCGAGAAGCTGGACAGCCTGGAGTCCGAAGGAGTTATAACCCGGGCAAAGGATCCCTTAAAAGGAAAAACTGGAAAAGTATTTGAGACTTATTACACAAAAAAATTCAATGGAGAGGAGATCCGGCTGATCCTGTATCCGGGAGTGCACAGTAATAATGATATGCTCATCCATTTTACAGGTTCCGGCGTTGTTCAGATGGGAGACCTCCTTTTGTCCCAGTCTTTTCCTGCTGTTGGTGAGGATGTGGCTGAATATCTAGCTTTCCTGGAGAAGGTTCTGGATATTTTTCCAGAAAAAATCATATTTATCAGCGGTCACGGCCGTGAATTGACTTTTAAAGGAGTCCGAGATTACTATGATATGCTATTGACAACGGTCGAGATTGTGAAAAAAGGAATAAAAGCCGGAAAAAGTATAGAGGATTTGCAGAAAGAACATGTGCTGAAAGATTATGAATCATATGGTGAATTGCTTAGCTTTCTCAATGCAGACAACTGGATTGGGAATGTCTATAGATGCTACCGGGAAAAATAGCTAACCATAAAGGAGATAAGCATGAAAAAGAAACACAAAGTTTTACTAGGTTTACGTACACCTTTATTGGGTTTTTTGGCCCTGTTCCTGGTGCTTGGCTTTTTTACTTTGTTTCAAACCACAGCCCAGGCTCAGGAAGAAGACGCTATATCTTCAGTATATGATATAAAATATGAAGATATAAATATGAAGGAATGGAATAAGCGGATTCGTCAGGAGGAGTTTGACCGCATTCTGCCTCAAGTCATGCGGGAGCATAATGTCGACATGTGGATCCATGTGATGAGAATAGCAAATCCTGATCCCTTTGGCGCAGAAGAACTGGGAAGTACTTCCGGTGTTTTTGTCTTCACAGACCGGGGTGATAAAAGGATAGAACGGGCGGTTCTTGGACGCCGCTGGGGTGCTTCCCACCGGGGACGGAGAGAGCAGGGCAACTTGGTTGAAGAATCTGGAGCCTACGACATAATCTACGACCCCATTCGGATACAGGAACCAGTGGGCGGTCCCATGTCAGAATATGATTACCGATTTAAGGGGCTTAAAGAATTTGTCGAAGCACGTGACCCTAAACGCATTGCTGTAAATTTCAAACATGATCTGGGACCTTGGGTGACTTACAACCGAGAAAACGACGGCATTTCGCATACAGACTATCTCCTCTTGACTGAAGAGCTAGGTATAAAATATGCAAGCAGGCTGGTTTCATCAGAATATGTGATGATGGATTACATTGTAAAAACAGTGCCAAGCGAAATTAAACTACTTAAGAAAATGCGCAAAGCAGAAATTGAACATATAAAAAAAGTTTTTGCTCAAATCGTACCGGGTAAAACTACAGATCTTGAGGCAGGAGTAACTGTCTTTCGCCGGAGAAGTACAGGCGTGTCACAAAGAGGAAGGACTAAAGGCTATGAAAAGGCTGTTATCCAGGGAGGCGACATCGTAACAGCAGAATGCCAGGGAATGTATGCCTATGTGCTCCGTAAAGGAGAGACTGAACCGCCTCCGGATATCAAAAAACTTTGGGCAGAGTATCTGAAAATCGATAAGATTCTGGCAGATACTATCAAGTCGGGTCTTACCCCGCGTGAACTACAGAAAATCCATAAACGGAAATTTGAGGAGCAAGGGGTTATTCTTAGGGATAACCAATTGCATATGGTCAATCCAAAGAATGATTTTCCCGTTTATGCCGCAGGTTTTGATCCTGAAAAAACCCATCTTAGTATCGACGCCCATGGTATGGAAAAAGGAGCACATGCGAGGAAGGACGAGAATTATTTTGGCCCCAGGATCGGTTCTTTAGGGCCGGATTGGTCGAAAAATATACCTCTCCCCCTCAATCACCACTTTGTTTTAGAATATTTTTTCTATATGCCCTCCCCTTTCAGCGAAGACAAAGACCAATATTTATTCTGGTGGGATCATGAGGAGGCAATTGCCACTCCAAACGGAGTTGAGTATTTATCTTCTCCCCAAAAGGAACTTTATCTTATTCATTAATTTTTATAAAATCGTAGAGCAAGGAGGTTATCTGATGCTTATACGAAAATTTTTATTTTATACTCTTTTTTTATGTTTATTTCTGAGCTTCTGTAGCTCGGAAAAGGTGGAATCAGGATCAACTGATACAGCCATGACCAAAGCAGAGGCTCAGGAAATAATGAACCAGATTCGCAAAGACAAGTTTGATCTTATCCTGCCTCAAGTCATGCGGGAGCACAATATCGACATGTGGATTCAAGTAATGAGAAAAGGAAATCCTGATCCGGTTTCAGCTAATTTGGGAAGCACTTCCGGGGTATTCATATTTACTGACCGCGGTGAAGAGAGGATAGAACGCGCAGTTTTCGATCACAGTTCGGATTTGGTTCGAGAATGCGGCGCCTATGATATAATTGCCGAACCGGAAATTAAGATCCCTTTAACAGACTATCCAGAATGCCGGATCCCCTTAAGAGAATTATATAGAGCGGGAGGGACCGAATGGCCGGGAGGTCCGAAAACAGAATTAGACTTCAGATTTAAGGCCGTCGGAGAGTTTGTTGCTAAACGCGATCCCCAGCGTATTGCTCTAAATTACTTGGAAGATCTGGGATCTCCCATATTTTATGAGTTTCCCAGGTTACGATCTGACGGCATTTCCTATACTGACTACAAACTATTGGTCAAAGCTCTCGGTACAAAATATGCAAAAAGAATAGTCTCTGCTGAATATCTTATAACAGATTACCTGGTAAGACCGGTAAAGAGTGAGCTTGTCCTATTTAAGAAAATGCGTAAGCTGATTGAAGAATCTTTCAAGAGACAGTTTGCTGAAATCGTGCCGGGTGTAACCAAATTCAGCGATCTTGAAGGAAGTCGTTCTATTGTGGATAAGAACGGAAATAGAGGAAGAGATGACTATGTGCTCCAGAAAGGCGACCTGATTTGTCTACAAGGTGGTTGCCAAAGCGGCTGTTATCTGGATCCTGAGTGGAAGTTTGGGAACTTATATGAGGTTGCGTTTGAATACGGTTATCTTTCTGAAGGAGATACAGAACTGCCTCCAAAGCTTAAAAAGGCCTGGGCAGATGCCCTTAAAGTCCGAAAGATCATTGAAGACAATGTCAAAGCGGGGCGTACGGCTGGGGAAACATTTGAAATTCTAAAACGAAAAATTGAAGAAGCAGGATTTATCTATGTAAACAGACAAATATATAACAAGGATCTGGATCTGGAAAAAACCCAGGTTCCTCTTGACATGCATGCTGCAGGCGCAGGAATTTATGCCCCCAGGATCGGTCCTTTAGGTCCGGATTGGCAACGGGATATGATCCTCCCCCTTAATCACCACTTCTATTTAGAATACTGGGTCTATGTGCCCATGCCTGAATGGGGGGAAGGAAAATATTTATCTTTACAATTTCATGACGGTGCCATTGCTACTGAAAGTGGAGTTGAATATTTCTATCCACCGCCCCTGGAGATTCACCTAATTAAATAAAAATTCGTATTTCCAGTTTTTAAAAATGGGGACACAATACCCATTTACTTAAGGGATATTAGGATGGAGATGTATTATTGACAGCCTAATTCTTGCCAAGGCTTATGCCGTCACCTTCCAGCGAATACGAAGACCAATATTTATTCTATTGGGATCAGCTTACGTGTCAAATCATTTAAGTAGGTAACCGAAGTAATCATTATTGAATCATTTAAAAAGTAACCGTAGAGGGAGTCTGTTTTTTATAAGTGCTACAAGCCTTACCTGCCAGATCGACCCGGATGATATTACAACTGCAACTGGGAGATACTCTTTGCCGGCAGCACCCGTTGACATAAGTATAAATGAAAAAACTACTCACAAGTTAAGGGGTTAAAAGAGATTGTAATAGATATAGATTCAAGTCTTATTCCCAGTGAGGTGGAGATTGCTGAGAAAAGTTATGAAGGCTTTCATTGATTCTGCCGGATTTAATCACCGCATCATGAGATATTGTGACAACTTGGAGTATGGATTTGTAATAAGTGGAGAAAAATATGAAATTGTACTCGATACCATAGCGGCTATTGCAGAAGAGAACTGATAAAACTGTATTTGATCCTAAAATATATATCTTTTTTGAATAGAAAATAAAATCATCAAAAATAGCCTATAATTTGCTGAAAAATTCGCTTATCCGATTATTTGAGTAATCAACGGGTGCTGCCGGCAAAGAGTATTTCCCAATTGCCAGGAGTATCATCTTCCCATACGATATTGATGTTGCCGGTACTGTCCACTCCAATTGAGGAATAGTAGGAATCTCCGGCAGTATTAGATATATTTACAAACGCAGTCCAAGTTGAACCGTCATCAATCGAGCGGCTGAAATAGATGTCATAGTTACCGGGAGTATAATCTTCCCATACAACATTAATGTTGCCGGCGCTGTCTACAGCAATAGCAGGATATTCGGAATCTCCGGAATTATTGGTAATATTTACGGCAGCGCTCCAACCTGCCCCATTATTTGAGGAGCGGCTGAAATAGATGTCATAGTTACCTGGAGTATAATCGTCCCAAACAACATTGATATTACCGGCACTGTCTACAGCGATAGCAGGATCATAAGAATCGTCTGTAGTATTAGAGATATTTTTACCCTGAACCCAGGTAGCTCCATTATCTGTGGAACGGCTGTAATATATTTCACGAACAGTAGGTGTATTCTCTCTCCACACAACATTAATATTGCCGGAATTGTCTACAGCAATATCAGGATAACGAGAACTATCTCCACTATTAGAAACATTTTTAACCTGACTCCAGGTAGCTCCGTTATCTTCGGAACGGGCGAAATAGGTATCATCATTTCCAGGGTCATCATCCCTCCAGACAACATTGATGTTACCGGAACTGTCTACAGCGATTTTAGGCTCCTCGGAATCTCCGGAAGTATTAGAAATATTAACAGCCTCACTCCAGGAAGCCCCGTTGTCTTGAGAGTGTCTGAAAAATATTTCTTCAGGGTTGCCCTCCTCCCAAGCGACACTGATATTGCCGGAGCTGTCTATGGCGCTACAAGGATCATTTGAGTCAGCGGTTGAGTCGGAGAGCTGTATTATCGCACTCCAGGTTGAACCCCCATCTAGGGAGCGGGAGAAATATATCTCGTCCTGTCCGGAAGTATCATCCCCCCAGACAACATTGATGTTCCCTGAACTGTCTACAGCAATAGCAGGATCATAAGAATCACCTGAGTTATTCGAAACATTTTTGGGGACAAAAAAAGTAAAATTATCATGAATGGTAAAGTCCACAGAGCTTGAATCTCCT
>Ga0114922_10000292_pt1 | contig 48491 bp, 44 predicted proteins | sample AartaG_FD_100975 | JGI IMG/M metagenome (GOLD analysis project Ga0114922, IMG submission 100975) | Deep subsurface microbial communities from Aarhus Bay to uncover new lineages of life (NeLLi) - Aarhus_00045 metaG | ecosystem: Environmental > Aquatic > Marine > Oceanic > Sediment | place... | reverse complement strand
TTTAGAGTTCATCACTCTACTTTACTAGGACCAGGAAAAGGAGGTGTAAGATATTCTCCCTTTGTAACTCTTGATGAGATGAAGGCTTTAGCTCTCTTGATGACATTTAAAACTGCGTTATTAGGATTACCTCTTGGAGGTTCTAAAGGTGGCATAAGAGTCGATACTAAAAAGTTATCGCAGCGAGAATTAGAGAATTTAACGAGAAGATATACTATGGAAATTATTAATATGATTGGACCAGACACAGATGTTGCCGCACCAGATATGTATACAGACTCCCGTATAATGGCTTGGATGATGGATACATATAGTATGCAAAAAGGAAGAACTATTTCTGGAGTAGTTACTGGTAAACCAATTGAGATTGGAGGCTCTATTGGAAGGAAGGAAGCTCCCGGTACAGGGATGATATATTTACTACAGCATTTATGTCAAAAACTAAATTATAATTTGAATAAAATGAGCGTTGCAATTCAAGGTTTTGGAAAAGTGGGATCTGTCGTTGCCAAGCAATTATGTAACAACTCCTGTAATGTGATAGCAATCTCTGAAGAAGAAGGAGGGATATATTCACCAGATGGTTTAGATATAGAAAAATTAATTGAATGGAAACATCAAGGTAATTTGGTAAAAGATTATGTGGGTAAAAATACAAGCCCAATTACTAATGATGAATTACTAAGCACTGAGTGTGACGTTTTAATTCCAGCTGCTGTTGAAAATCAGATTTATAGCGGAAATGCAGATAAGATAGATTGCAAAATAATATTAGAAGGAGCAAATAGTCCGACAACTTCCCAAGCAGATGCAATCCTGGAGGAAAAAGAAATAATAGTTGTTCCAGACATTCTTGCAAATAGTGGAGGTGTATGTGTGTCTTATTTTGAATATATTCAAGATTTGCAGAGTTATTTCTGGAATTTAGATCGCGTTAATAGTGAAATGAAAGCGATTCTTATAGACACATTTGAGGAGATATCTAATTTTTCAAAAAAAATGGATACTTCCCTCAGAACGGCAGCATATGCTATTAGCGCAAATCGATTAGCAAAAGCACATGAATTGAGAGGTTTATTTCCATAAAAATATGCATTTTAGTTTATGAGGAATAAGTAGAAATTATTATTATAAAAAAAACAAAAAACAATAGTGTAACAAAATGGCCTTAAATCCTTTTGAAATGGCAAAAAAGCAGATTGATATTGTAGCGGAAGTGATGGATTTAGATCCCAATATTCTTCCGTTTTTAAAAAGAGTAGAACGTTCTTTAATAGTTTCTATTCCAATTATGATGGATGATGGTACTGTAAAAATTTTTGAAGGTTATCGAGTTCATCATTCAACAATCAGAGGACCTGGGAAAGGTGGTTTACGTTATTCTCTAGGTGTTAATCTTGATGAAGTTAAAGCTTTAGCAACATGGATGACATGGAAAACTAGTCTTTTAAACTTACCTCTAGGGGGAGCTAAAGGTGGTATATGTGTTGATCCTTTTAAATTGTCTAAAAAAGAGCTCGAGAGACTTACGAGAAGGTTTACTGCTGAAATCATTAATATCATAGGACCAGATATTGATATTCCTGCTCCAGATGTAAATACTAATTCACAAATTATGGCATGGATAATGGATACATATAGTATGCAAAAAGGACATTCAATTCCTGGCGTTGTAACGGGAAAACCCGTTGAAATTGGCGGTTCTGTTGGCAGAGCAAATGCTACCGGGACGGGATTGTTTTTTGTACTTCAAGCTTTAGTTGAAAAACTAAGATTAGACTTAAAATCCTTAAAGATTGTAGTTCAAGGATTTGGTAACGTGGGAGGTACGATTGCTGAACTACTTTATCAACACGGATGTAAAATGATTGCCATCTCAGATATATCAACGGGAATTTTCTGTGAAGATGGTTTAGATATGGAGAAACTATTAGAATGGGCTAAACAAGGCAATTTATTAAAAGATTATGGTAGCGATAATTATAGTTTTATCAGCAATGACGAGCTACTTTCATTAAAATGTGATGTGCTAATCCCTGCAGCTATAGAAAATCAAATAACAGAAAAAAATGCCGGAAAAATTGACTGCAAAATAGTTTTAGAGGGAGCAAATGGCCCTACAACTCCAATTGCTGACAAAATTCTATTTGAGAAGGGGATACATGTAGTACCAGACATTCTTGCCAATAGCGGTGGTGTTTGCGTCTCGTATTTCGAGTACATTCAAGATATCAATTCGTATTTTTGGAAGCTCGATCGGATTAATACAGAGCTTAAAAGAATAATAATTGAAGCATTTGAAGAAACTTACAAAATCTCGGAAGAGAGAAAGATAAATCTTCGAACAGCAGCTTACATAATAGCAGTTTCAAGAATTGCAAAAGCAATTGAATGGAGAGGAATCTTTCCTTAACTTAAAGCTCTTAATTTTTATAATTTTCTTTCAAGTAAAGAGAATAAGGATAAAAAGAAACCCCATAGCACTCACTATGTGAATAAAAGCAAAAACAGCTCCAGTTTTTAATAACCGCTTATAATCTAGATTTTCAACGCTATTATCTTTAGCAACTTTAAGAGTCATCATATCTGCTGCGGCACCGCTAGGTAAAATATTTCCTCCTATATTTACAGCAACGATAAAAGCAAATAGTAGAGGTGTTGCTGGAAAGAAAAATTCCTCTATTAAAACATCAATAATTGGTAAAAAGATCAATGTTATTGGCGTATTAGCTATAAACCCAGAAAGTAGACTAACAAGAATAAGAATTATAAAAATTGTTAATATAGGACCAAAAGATTCGAAAGGAATCAAACCAATAATGTCTCGAAAACCAGCTTGTAGCATGCAATTAATGACCACATACATGGAAATGAAGAAGAATATAATTTCCCATTCAACCTCTTTTAAGATTTTTCCCATTGGTTTTTTAGTATTTTTTCTATTAACTAAAACTAATAATACTGCTGAAATTACAGCTGTAAGATATAATAATGGTAAAATAACAAATAAGACAATTGTAACGAGTATAGCGAAGCTATTAAAGTAAAATAGTTTTTTATTTTTGATCATTACATCTGTATTTATTAGTTCTAACACATATTTTCTCTGTTGCTCTTCAATTTTTGGCTCTTTCGAAAGCATTAATTTATCTATCAAAAATATAGTTAAAAACAACAATGCAAAAGAAAAAACCCAGAAATATCGGAAAAAATCGCCTGTATCAAGTTCAAACCAGGTAGAAATAATGATGTTTTCCCCACTTGAAAAGGGGGTAATAATAGATCCTATATTAATACAAATCGTCATTCCTAATAAGTAAGTACCCGATCTTATTTTTAAAAAATGACAAAGGCGAACGACTACAGGTGCTAAGATAATAACTACTACTACATCACTGATAACAGCTGCCAATAAAGTAGTAATAACACAAATTAGATAAAGAAAATATCGTTGATTTCCTCTTGAAATTTTAAAAATCTTTACGGCTAGATATTCTAACACGTTTGAATCTTGAGCAATCTTAGATATAATACTCATGCTCAATATAATAATTATTGCTTGCCATTCAATGGATAATACGAAATTATCAAACCAATTTTCGAAAATTAATGGTACTTCCAATACCAACCCAGTAACAAACGCTGCTATGAACATACATATTAGGGAGATTGCTACAAAATCTACATCTTTCATAGAGTAACTTATAATAATTAATACAAAGACAATAAAAACAAAAATGAGTAGAGGAAGATTAATCATTTCTCTAAATAATGATGATAGTTTTTATATTGTTTAATAAATAGTTTTTAATAAACCTAATTAAATTACATTTTCAAGGTTCTTAGAATACATACAATATATCCTAGATAAAATTATTTAAATAGAAAAAGTTGTAAGAGAAATTTGAATAAGTTTAATTCTTTTAGTAGAGAGATATTTGAAATTAGATATTCAAAAATGTTCTCTTCAATAAAATAGTGTAAAGTTACATAATAACCTTCTTCGTTCTTTATCATTTCAGTGATTCTTCTTATTAAATTTATTATTTGCTTTTCTACTACAAGCATATCGCAGTTAGTGGGATCAATGTTAATGATATTTATACCTGTGACTCGATCAAATGAGATCTTGCTTAATTCGGGATTTTTTTGAACGTACTTATGATTTAAGTAATTCGCAAACATAGTCTCAATTTGCTGATATATTGTTTCTTTTTTTTCAGCGGTAAAATGTCCTTCAATTACATTAATTAGTAGATTTAATATTTGCTGAAATACACCTAATATGTCAAAATACTCAGCAATTGTGGATATATTTTCTGCTGTCAACCATTGGGAGTAAAATTCATCTATAACATCCTTAAACGGATTAAATAGTTCTGTATTCCCTTTCCATAGATTATTCCATCCTTCTAAATCTTTAGAAACGTATTGTTCAAGAAATGTTTGCTTTATAACATTAAGGCGAGCTTTTAACATATTTGAGCTAATGTCTTTCTCAGATGTTGCTACAAATAATAAATTAGCTTCTTTTTTCTCTAAATATGACCACCTAAGCCCCCCCATTTCAATACTTTCTATTCCCGTTTTAAGTTCGTACGTAGTAAACTGGTTTAAAGCGGCTAGAAGTCCACTAATGAGATCCTCATCTAAAGACAAATCCATATAAGGTTTGTACAACAAAGTGATCCCACTTTCTGAATCGAGTATCCAAATATTCATACCAAAACCCCAATATTAGAGTTTATCTATAATTATATAAAATTACCATTTAATAAATGATTATAATTAGATACCATTGCTAAATATTCACAAGAAATCTTGAAGGTCTTTTGTTTTACAAACTTTCTCTATGTTTCTCAACATTTCAGATATTTTCCTCTGTAATACTAGATCTGCGCCTCCTCCTAATAGATTAAGGAATTCACTGCTTAAGGTGAAAATCTCTATAAAGACACCTATTTTTGATTTTGTAGGAGAGAGCGATTTAATTCGCAAACGACCTTCTAATTCCCTAATATTCTCATTATTTCTAACGTTGAACTCTATTAAACGACCTTTTCCGGCTTCTTCACCCTTGTCTGAAAGTACTAGTTCTCCTTCCATCTCTATTGGAATCTTAATAAGATCAATTTCATCATAAACTTTGGTATAAAGAACATTTGGAGCTGTGAATTCCGCTTCCATTTTTTTCGCAGGATTAATTTCTTCCCAAAATTCAGCTTTATAGAGCGCTTGAAAAAGGGTTTTGTTATTACAGTTATTTACTTCTAAAACTTTTGAAATCTTAGCCAATTTTAACACCATAAGAAATTTTCGTATGATTTACTAATAAAAGTGGAAAATTTATAATCTTTTATATTTCATAACATAAAGTTACGATAGTTAGCCTCAGCCTTCCTTGATTATTTCATATTTTTGACCCTTAATCATTTTTAACTTTTCATCATTGGCTTACAAATTACACTTTAAGTTAAAAAAAATAGCAAAAATCTTTACTTTTTTTGAAATTTCAATCCCGGAACAACTTACTCTCTTCTAAATTCCGTTCTTCTTTACAATTGGGGCAAATCCAAGTAGTGTCGTTCTTTTTTATAGAATTTATACACATATCACAAATAGTTGTATCGCAAATGCAATATGAGCATCTATCGAGTATATCTGCGCAATCTTTTCCACATATAAAACAATTTGGAGGATTTTTCGACATTTCTATTTTATATTTTAAATTCTTTTATAATAACCATTATTATGATTATTATTAATTAAATTTAACAAAATTTCTTAGTAAAATGGAAAAACTTCAAAAACAGATACAATTACTTGCTTTAATTATTATATTTCCTATATATAAAGCCATTGAAGCTATAGTTTTAAATAGTTATCCGGAAATTATCTTCTGGACCTTAATTTCGATTTTCTACGCAATTTCTCTTGTAGTATTGTATCTTGTTTTTAAAAAAAGACAGAAATAATCTGTTAATAACTTTAAGCTAAATTATAGCAGTAAGCTTTTTAGATCATGTCTTTTTTTTAAAGATATCTGGAATCAAACCTTCTATTCCAAGACTTTTTAATACGCTATCTCTAACATCTACTTGAACTTTCATATCTTGCATAACTTTTAATGTATCTCCTAAAGTTTTAGCAAATGTTTCGCTCATTTCTTTAATTGAATCAGAAGTTAACTTTAGGGATTCTCGAATAGCTACATTAGTTTCATGCAACTCTGATGTTAAATCTTCAATTGTCTTTCTCATTTCAGAGAGTTCGCGTTTTAATCCCATTTTTAATCGATTTTTTAAAAATTCAGTCGTTAATAATTTTGTAAAAGAAGGAACTACTTAAAGTTTTTATTTAAATGAGATATTAATACGATCAGACTATTTAATATAATAAAAATTCTTTTAAGAGCCCCTTTTCATATTTTATTTAACTTAATAATAAAAACACACACACACAAATCAAATGTCAGAATGGAAAAGTAAAATTAAAGGACAAACTATTGAATCAGAAGATTTTTTCTGTGCTGGAACAGGATGAGGCATATCAGATGGGATCGCAGAATTAATTACCTTAATAAAAAAACGTCGCAAAGAGAGAAAAGCAAAAAAACTTAATAGAAATTAAATTAAATCTCAAAGATTGGATTAAAAATGGTAGGATTCAATCGATAGTTCCGCAAGAACCGAGATTAATACAGTTTTTAAAAATATGTAACTCCTTAGAATTCTTATTTTTTATAAAACTCACCCTTAATACTACAGTTTTTTTTATACTACATAGAATTATTAAGAGTGATAATAACATATGTCAGAAGAAGAAAGTGAATTTGATTTTGGATTTGACGAAAATTGCTATGAAACCAGTTGATCGCTAATTTCCATGTGGTACTTAAGAGCACTTAAATTACGAAAAGAACAGGAAAAAGAAAACCAAAAAACTAAATAATAAAACCATCTCGATGATTAAATCGGTAAATGGTAGGATTTAATCTATAAGTTCTAGCCTGAACTTGAGATATAAGATCTTTATATTTTTTTTAATGACAATTCCTTTAAATGAGATGTTTTAAACGATTAAACTGGCTTTTTTGAGCCCTCTCCAACTTTACGATAAATAAAACCCTTATCTTCAACTGTCTTCTTATCAAAAATATTCCTTCCATCAATAATTATTGGAGTTCTCACAATTTTTTTTAGATCTTCAAGGTCAATATTGTAATATTCCGAATGATTTGTTGTAAACAATAAAACATCTGCATTCGTAACTGCTTCGTTAAAATCGCTTGTGAGTTTAGTTAGCTTATAATCGCGCTCGTTTACATAAGGATCGTGAGCGATATATTCAATGTTATGCGAGTGGTATCTGCTTTTTAGGACTTTTACAATATTTTCAGTTGGTGTATTTCGAGTATCATCCGTATTTGCTTTATAAGACACACCTAAAAGTACAATCTTTACATTATCTACTAATCTATGAGAATCCCTAAATACTTTTTCCATTAATTTTATCATGTGGTAAGGCATGTAGTCGTTAATTTTTCTTGAATCGGGAATAATTTTAATTTTTGATTCGTTCAATTTTTCTGTGTATTTATTGAACCCGTAGAGTAATAGCCAAGGATCCTTCGTTAAACAATGACCTCCTACACCTGATCCCGGATAATGCATCATCCTATCGTGCCGATGGTTTATTAAATTTATAATTTCGAAGATGTTACGATCGAAATCCTCTGATAATAAAGCCATCTCGTTGGCAAATGCAATGTTTACATCTCTATACGCATTTTCTATACATTTCGTTAATTCCGCTGTTAAAGTATCAGTTACCTGCAACTCCTTTTTAACAACTTTTCCATACAAGAATTTGGCTTTTTCGTTAGCTTCTGGGCATCCTCCTCCTATGACACGAGGGAAATCTGTGATATATTCTATTAATTTGCCTGGCATTACCCGTTCAAACGAGAATACAAGGTAAAAGTCTTCTCCTCTCCTTAATCCACTTTTCTTTTCTAATATTGATTGAACGACATTATCTGTTGTTCCAGGGGCCACTGTAGATTCCAGTATTATTGTAACTCCTTTCTTCATGTACTTAGCAATCTTATCAGAAACATCAAGCAAAGAAGCATATCTTGGGATTTTTTCATCATCAACCGGAGTTTGTACGTCGATTAAAACATAATCCGCGTCTTTTACGGTATCGTATTTGTCAGTAACTTTAAATTTTTCGCTTCTTACTACTCTTTCAATTAGCTCATCCAGTCCTGGTTCATCCCCTTCGTAGGGATTCTTCCCTTGGTTTAGCCAATCTATTTTCCAACCCGATCTTTGCGACCTACGTTGAATACCGGTAACATAAAAATCATCTACATCAGCTAAAAGAGCAGCCATAGGAATACCGACGTAACCCATTCCGATTACAACAATTTTAGTAGGCATTTTCTTAACTTTTAGTTTTATATATTATTGTTAGAAGTATTATGGATATAAATAAAACATGCTTGAAAAAATTTAATGTCAAAATATATAGAAAAAAAAAAGAAAAAAATTAAGATTAAAGGAATGCTTATTCTTTAGGTTTTTTCTTATAGGAACTCCCTTTTACAGCTTTAAATATACCTGCCATTATAGCACCAGCAATGAATCCTCCTACATGAGCAAAATGTGCTGTTTGACTTGTAAGGGGACTATATAAAGAAACCATAGCGTATGAAAGTTCTGCGATAAAATATGTAATTATAAAATAACTAGCAGTTACTTTACGCATTGTTGACCCTGTTGGAAGATAAAACTTATTGGAAGGATATAGTATTACATATACAGCCATAAGGCCAAAAATTGCTCCAGATGCCCCTAAGGAGGGAATACTTGCTAAAATTGGACCCCAAACTGGTATCAAAATCGTACTAAATGCGTGGAGCATAGTGGCAAATATGCCTGAAACGAAGTATGTTACTAGATAAAATCCATGGCCCATTGAGTGTTCGCAATTATCAGCTATTACAAAAAAAAACCACATATTCATAATTATGTGAACAATATCCCCGTGCATAAACATAGAAGTTAATATTGTCCACAGTTTCTCTCCCGCAAAAAATTCTGCAGGCACAAAAGCGTACTCTATGTGCATATTGCCGGTAGGATCCATCATTTGCCAAACAAAAACACCAATATTGGCAATCAAAATAATAATGGAAAAGTACTGTTTAAAAAAAGAAATTTTGTCGTCTGTTGCTTCTAAAACCATTTTATTTCATCAATTTCGTAATTTTTAATATAGATTATAATATGATAATCTGATATTTGATGGTATTTAAGACTTTGTTATATAACTGATAAATCAGATTTGAACCTAAAATTCGTGGAAATTAAAAGTTAATATACTAGATTGTGTTTATTTAACCTATGAAATTAGGTAAATCGAGTTTACATAACATTGCTAAAATTCGACCTGATTCAGTCAAAAGAAGAAGAGTCTCAAGTTATGATGTTACTGGAGGAAATCACGATTGGATGGATATACTTCCGGGAGAAAAAGTAATTATAGGAGATGTGAAGGACGCGGGATGTATAACTCATATTTGGTGTACTATATTATGCAAGAAGCGTTATTATTTGAGAAATATTATAATTAGGATGTACTGGGATGGCGAAAAAGATAACACTCCAAGCGTTGAAGCACCTATTGGAGATTTTTTTGGATTAGGCCATGCGAAGCGAAAAAATTTTATTTCTATGCCGTTTCAAATGAGTCCCCAAAGGGGTAGAGCATTTAATTGTTGGTGGCCAATGCCTTTTTCAAAAGGATTTAAGATAACTATAGAAAATGACAATCCTAAGCAAATGAGGCTGTTTTTTTACATTGATTATGAAACCTATGAAGAAGGAGATGTAAACGAGAAAGATTATGGGAGATTTCACGCTATTTGGCATCGCGAAAATCCTACAAATCCAAAAAAGAGAGAAGATGAAACTGGTAGAAAAATTTCAAGGATTAAACCCATACAATTCGCTTACAGAGGGCGCAATATTGACGATCCCATTAATCAAAATTATAAAATCCTTGAAGCAAAAGGTAAAGGTCATTTTGTTGGGTGCCATTTGGATATCGATAATATTACTTTCCTTCCATGGTATATTAATTGGCCAGGCGAAGGAGACGATATGATATACATTGACGACGATATTGATAAAAGAGTCGCAACTCTACATGGTACGGGCACAGAAGATTATGTAAACCAATCTTGGGCTCAAAGTCAAAAATATCACGCCCCATATCACGGTACAATTAAAACAGGAGGATTAAATTGGTGGGGCAAAATCTCCTATTACAGATATCATATTGAAGACCCAATCTATTTTAACAAGAAAATTGTGGTTACAATAGAACATGGACACGATAACCATCGTAAAGACGATTGGTCTTCAACTGCTTACTGGTACCAACGGGAACCACACGACTCTACATTAATTCCGAAACTACTCGATAAAAAGGGAAGAAAACCTCGCGTTCATGTAGCCCATTTGATCAGAAAGACTTTGTGCATCGTATTAATAGTCTTTTTAATATCGATAAGGTTTTTTATTTAGATTTTTTACGAAAATATGTATGTTTTGCTCCTTCAGAAAACCAAAAGTGAAAAATATAAGACATAAATGTTTTTACCTTATATCTATGTCAGAAGTTGATTTAACTACAGCAATTATTGGAATTTCCCTAGCGATTTTCACCACTCTTTGTTTTAATTTAGGAATTGTATACCAAAAGAAGGGGTTAAAGGAAGCAAAATTACAAGGAGTTGAGATAAAGACCGAAGAAGGGTTTATCCGAATAATAAAAACTTTTGGAAAATTGTTTACAGTTAGATCTTGGTTAATTGGTGCGATTATGGGTATTATCGGATGGTTCCCATATATTATATCAATCGGGATGGTAGGTGTTCTCGTAACTGAACCTGTAATGGCAACAGGATTTATATTTTTCGTCCCCGCTGCAATGAAAATCTTAAAAGAAAGAGTCGGGATTATAGAATATATAGCAATCGGGTTGTTAACGATATCACCTATTCTTATTGGGTTCGCAGGTATTTCTGATGTTGAACTTGATTTAATTGAGTTTGTTCCGTCACTAATTATCTTTTTAGCAATATCCCTCTCAGTTTGTATTTTTTCACTTACTATGGCTAAAAAAAGGAGAGGTAAGAGTATTGAGGGTCTTTTTATTATGTTTGGAGGTGCAATTTTATTCGCGCTTGGAGGTTCTGCTACAAATATCCTAGCTCAGGCGTTGCAACAAACAGGTGAAGGCTTTCAGTGGTATACACTTTTCGAATTACCATTTGGTATCTTTTGGTTCTTGTTTGGAGGGGGTATCGCCCATCTATGGATATTTTTAGGGTTTTGGATGATGGCAGCTTTCAACATTTCCAGTCTCCCCTACTATCAAGGAGGATTTCAAAAAGGTAAAATCCTTATAATGTATCCTATTTTGGATTCAATTGCTTTACTTCTTCCAATTACTGCCGGTATTTTTGTCTTTAAACAGACTTTCTCTAATTTTCCTCTTTTCTTTATCGCGTTGATCTGTAGTGTCTTTGCCACAATTGTCTTAAGCAAGTATCAAGCTGCGGTTGAGAGCATGGATTCTATAGAATCAGATAGTGATAAAGAAAGTAGTGAACCTACTAAGCCATCTACCGATCTTGAATAATATTATTGGTTCTTGATTGTAAAAAATCCTAAAACCTATTTTTTATTTAAAATATCATACCATACTATACATATACTACTAAAGCAATCCTAAAATAACTATGACCAAAAATAAAATAAAATCGAGTTCTTACTTGTTTCCTAGCCCAGTTGTTCTTATAGGAGCAAATATTAATGGAAAACCTAATTTTGAGCCCCTTGCATATGTTAGCAGCGTTGAAGATAAACCTCCTTTAATATCAATAGCTTCTTACGAGACTCATTTCACAAACATTGGAATAAAAGAAAACGGTACATTCAGCGTGAACACCCCTTCTGAAGAAATAATGGTAGGGACTGATTATTGCGGTATCGTATCCGGAAAAGAAGCAGATAAATCGGAAGTGTTTGATGTCTTTTACGGAGAGCTTGAAACTGCACCGATGATAAGTAAAGCACCTTTAAATTTAGAATGTAAAGTAATTAAAACTCTTGCTATTAAAGATATAACTGGGGGTGAAATAGGGCACGAACTATTTATTGGAGAAGTTGTAAATGCATACGCTGAACAGGAATATCTAACTGAAGGAGCACCAGATATCTCCAAGATGAACACCTTTACATATGCCATGAAACAATATTGGAAGGTAGGCAAACCCTTAGCAAAAGCTTGGGTGGTAGGAAAGAAATTAATGACGGATTAGGAAAGTAAAACAACTTGTTTCTAATTATACAATGCTAATTATTTTTTTTCTTTTTAAGTATGTTTTTAACATAAGTAATTATTTCATTTCCAGAAATAGCTTTAACTAAATAACCGTCAGCACCGAGTTCTTTTCCTTTCTGTATGTCTTCAAAAAAATTTTTAACGGTAAAGAGTACTACCAAAATTTTAGGGTATTTTGACTTAATTTCAGTCAAAATTTCGTAACCACTCATACCGGGAAGCATAATATCAAGCAATACGAGAGCAATATCTTCGTGTTTTTCTTTAATTATATCTAATGCGTCGTACCCATTGCTACATGTTAAGGTGTCGTAATTCTCGAGTTGTAAAAACTTCTCAGTAAGAATCGTTATATCTTCTTCGTCATCGACAATTAAGATTTTTTTTGCTGCTGACATCTGAGATACATCTTATATCTTATTTTTATATCCTACTAATATAGATTCTTTTTTCTTATTTAAAAAGTATGTATGATTTTGCTATTTTGATCGCTAGCATCTCTCAAATTTGTTATTTAAAAGGAGATTGATTCAAAATCATCTAGACTCAATGAAATAAGCAATATTTAATGAAGAAACTAGAACGAAAAATACGTGATATTCATCGATTTAAAAGTTTTTTCACGTATTCACGGAGTTCGTTTCCCGAAAAGGGTTTAGTGATATATCCATCAGCTCCCAACTCAGTGCCTTTTTCTTTATCTTCTTTAAAACTTTTAACCGTAAAAAGAATTACCTTAATTTCTTTGTAGGTTTCTTTTGATTTGATAGTTCTAAGGACTTCGAATCCTGACATTCCAGGCATCATAATATCTAATAGTATTAATACGATCTTTTCATAGCTTTCTTCGAGGCATTTTAACGCTTCTTTACCGTTACTACAAGTTAGTGTGTCAAAATGGTCTAGTTGTAAAAATCTCTTAACAAGACTAACTATATCTGGTTCATCATCACAAATAAGAATAGAATTTTTATCTGCCATGCTAATCTTTTTTATAAACTAGTAATTATTAAATTTTATACTTAGATATTTTTCTGATAACTAACAATATATATCAACTCATTTCGATAATTTATATGTATACTTTTTCAAGGTTTAAATTTACGATCAACTATGTCAAATCACAACAATAGTCCCATTTTTCCCGATTCATATGTTGGTGAAAATTCTTCTGAATATGATAATTCGATTTGGATGGAAAGAAATCAAAAAAAGACAGCAATATTATGCTTGCAATATTTATATGATGAAAAACTGAATAAGGTTGGAAATGCAGGCAAATTAAACGAAAAGAAATATTTAATTGCTGATTTAGGGTGCGGAACAGGATTTTCCTCAGAGATTTTAGTTGAAGAGGGGTATCGAGTTATTGGAGTAGATATTTTAATTGATATGCTCTCGAAAACAAAATCAAAAAAAAAACTTTTAGAAAAAGACAAAAATCTCGAGCTAATCTTAGCTGACATCAATTATTTACCGTTAAAACATAGCTCAATTGATCACGTTATTTCTATTTCCGCTTATAATTTTATAATTCATGGAAAAAGTGTTTTAGGCGATATATCCAAGACGGTAAATAATACAGCAAGATATTTGAAAAAAATTTTAAAACCTAACGGGAGAGTAATTATCGAATTTTACCCGAAAAATAAAATTGAATTAGATACTTTTATTTCCTCTTTCAACGATAATGGTTTTGATGGTTTTGTAGTTAAGAAGGACTCTAATCAAAAATCGGGTCAAACTTTTCTATTATTAAAGAAGAAAAGAAAACCATAAGGCCATTATGTTTGTCAATTCTATTTTGGTTTTAGGTACATACTTAAATCACGATAACTCCATTAAATGGTAATAATTAATAGTAAAACTGCATTTTAACTTAATTGTTGTAGGAATTATTTGGGGAAAAAATAGGTTTGTAAAATGAAGAGAATTAATAGCATTGATACGATACGAGGAATAACAATATTTCTTATGGTTTTTTATCACACGCTTGATTGGTGGCTAATTCATTCCGATAGATGGTTTATAGAATTTCTACTCCCGATTTTAGGACCAACAGGTTTTTCGGGATTTTTGTTTGTTTCTGGATTTAGCGCAGCGATAGCCTATAAAAGTAGAGTGAAAAAGGCAGCCTCTTCTCCTGAAATTTCTATAACCCAGGCTAGGGATATTTATCTCATCAGAGCATTACTATTTTTGGCAGTAGGGTTAATTTATAATACGATACTTGCTTTAGGAGCAGGCAACATGAAGTGGATTTGGTCGTGGTTTATTCTTCAAACTATTCCCGTATCACTCTTATTGGGGTGGCCTTTTTTGCGTACTCCTAAATACTTACGAATTGGATTAGGAATCGGACTGTTAGTTATAAATGACTTGCTTTCACCATTTGCCAACTACTTTCTACTGGATTATAGCGGTCCACTCAATATTTATGTCGTTTTTTTCTACATATTTTACCATCCTATAGAATCTTTTACGATTTTATCTTACTTCGCAATGTTTCTATTTGGAACTGTAGTAGGAGACTTTTTCTTCGATGTTAATAGCATTAACGATCAAGAAGTAAGAAAAAAATCAATCAAAAGCGTGTTTTTAAGGCCACTCTTGATAGTTGGGATAATTCTTGCCGTATTTGGCATTATATATCGTTTTGATGATTTTCTGTATCGTCGAACTTTCTCTGCAATGATTTATGCAATTGGAATGATCTTAATTATATTCGCAATCCTTTTCTATCTCGAGGAATTTGAAATAATTAAGCATAAAAAAAGGTATAGGTTCTTCTTTTACCTCTCTTATTACTCATTTACGATCTATTTAGCTCACGATATCTTGTATTTTATATTTTACAAGCAATTAAATATTATAATCTACTGGCTTGTTTTTATAGGGATATTAACTTTCATTATACTTTTATTAAAGGTTATGCATAAAAAGTTAGGACCAAAAGCATCAGTAAAAGCACAATTGAGTACCTTAAGCCTAATAATCGCAAAAAGAATAGAACGCATGAAAAGCAGAGAATAAACAATTAAGTTTTTTACTTTTAATGAAAAATTTTATTTTTTAAGGGGTTTCTCTAAAATTATTATTCTTTCTTTGCAATCGGTATTATTAATAGTAAAACAACATTTATTCTTAATTATTATTTGTAATTATTAGGGGAAAAACAGATCGATATTATGAAGAGAATACAGAGTATCGACATGATACGAGGATTTTGCATATTTCTTATGGTTCTTGGTCATGTAATTGATTGGTGGGTAATATTGGATCAACGATGGTGGGTAAATATCTTATTCAATTTTTTAGCACCAATAGCGGCTACGGGATTTTTGTTCATCTCTGGATTCAGCGCAGCATTAGCATATAAAAGTAGTGTTAGAAAAGCAATGACTTCTTCTGATACTACAATGCACTATACTAGGAACATTTATCTAATCAGAGCGTTATTATTACTAGTAATATCTTTTCTTTATAATACTGCGGTTGCTATAGGGACAAGCGATCCGAGATGGATTTGGGCTTGGAACGCTCTTCAAACAATCTCGATTTCACTCTTGTTAGCATGGCCTTTATTGCGCACTTCAATCTACTTAAGGTTGGCTTTAGGTATCGGCTTGTTAATTGTCAACGAGCTACTTTTCCCAATTTTATCACCTTTTGAAGATCAGACAAACCTATACGGCGTCCTGTATCATTTTTTCTATAATCCTATAGAAGCATTTACACTTTTAGCTTATTTCGCGATGTTCATAATCGGTTCTGCATTTGGAGACTTCTTCTACAACATTAATAGTATTCAAGATCAAGAAGAAAGGAAGAATTCTATAAAAACAATCTTTTTAAGAGCAATTTTTATAATCGGGATAATTTTTACTACTTTTGGTATTGTTTATCGGTTCTATGATTTTTTGACCCGTAGAACTATTTCTTCTATGTTTTATTCAATAGGGGCGGTGCTACTTCTGCTAGCCATCCTCATATATCTCGAGGAATTTGAAAAAATTAATCCTAAAAAAAGGTACAGATTCTTCTTTTATTATTCGTTTTACTCATTTACGATATACATTGCCCATGATCCTCTATACTTTTTATTTTATCAACAATTAAACCAATTACTTGTCTGGGTAGCTGCCATTATACTGTATGTATTGTTGACGCTTCTCCTAAGGATATTGCATAAAAAAGTAGGGTCAAAAGCGTCATTAAAAACACAGTTGGGTATCTTAAGTTTTATAATCGCAAAAAGAATTGAACAAAGGAAAAGCAAAAAAATAGAAAATTAAGTTCTTTTAAGGTATTAATCATAAAATTTATTTATTTTTAATAATTTCTCTAGCTACTTCAATTAAAAAAAGTTTAAAATATGCAACGAGCACGTATCAGATTAAGTAGCACCCAGTTACCTTCTCTTAAAGGCGTATGTGAACAAATAGAAAGCGTCTGCAAAAATCAAGGAATAAGGAAACTGGGACCCATCCCATTACCCACTAAGAGATTACGAGTACCCGTGTTAAAAGCACCTTCTGGACAAGGTACTTCTACCTGGGCGAAGTTTGAAATGAGAATTCATAAACGTCTCTTTGAAATAACTGCTAACGAGCGTTCGATGCATCTTATTATGAAAATTCAAATTCCAGAATCTGTTTTAGTAGAAATTGAATTAATGTAATATTTTATTAGGTTATTAGGAGTAATCTTCATCTTTTCTTTTCAATTTATTTTTTAGGATGAATTTAAATCAATAAACAAATATTAAGTTTTTAAAGTAAAAAGCTCGTTTTGAATTATGGTAGATTATCATACTAAAACCTTTTATGGACAAAAATCAAGTATTACGCTCACAAGTCCATCTAAATCGACTCCATATGTATTCCTAAGTTGTATAAATCGTAAGGAAGATGGAAAATGGGAGAGAACTTCGGAAGGAGAAGGGAAAACTGTTAAAATAACTATTGAAGAGATTATTTGTATATTAGAAGTTCTCAATAGAAACAGTGCGAATTGGAGAGGATATCACGTTTTTAAGGAGCGCAAGACCGAAATTTATGTTGGTTGGGAAAAAGAATCTCATCGAGTGATCCAAATTAAAATCGGTGAATATGTCAAGAAACTACGTTTCCCTAATTTAAATTTCTTTACTTTAATGCTAGAACACATATTAAACGAAAAAATTGAATTTGCAACTAGCGGAATATCCGAGAAAAAATCCAAAGATGGAGAAATTCATGGAGAAAGCGAATATGGGGTATTCTCTGAGCATATTCTTGCTAGAAACGGATTACAAGTTGTAGAAACTACCGAATTTGGGGTATCAAAAGAGACTATTGAGATAAAAGTTAAAATCAAGGTTGAAAGTCCAAAAGCTCTTTTAATTATACTTGAATCGGATAAAGAATTTTGGATACCGAAAAGCACGATTCACAATGAATACGATGCGAAAAATAATAAAAGGTTGCAATCCCTTATTGTAGATAAATGGATTATGGATAAACAAAGAATTCTCAAATAATCCAATTAAAGACAGGTAATTAATTTTAAACAAATTGGTTGGTTATTTGAAATGGTGGAACTTAGTATTGATTTATTGAAAAAACTCGCGCTGAATGTGTATGACGCAATTCACCCTATCTTGGGATCAAAAATAGCTTCAATAAAGACTCAGAAAGGTGCAGGTGGAGATGTATCAATGCAAATCGATATAATCGCGGAAAATACTATAATTAACATTCTAGAAAATGAGAAGATGAGCGTTTTACTAATTAGTGAAGAAATTGGAGAAAAATATATAGGAGACAAACAAAAAGCAATCGAAAGCCAAAATATCTTGATAGTAGATCCTGTGGATGGGTCAAATAACGCTGTAAGGGGGATCCCTTATTGCTCAGTTTCAATTGCTTATGCGAAAGGTGAAAAGATAGGAGATATAAAACGCGCTGTTGTTTTAGATTTGGTATCAAAAGACATTTATTGGGCCATCAAAGGAGAGGGTGCTTATTTAAACGAGAAAAAAATTCATGTCTCGGATTTTAGCCTTTCAGACAAACCTTATTTTGAGTTAAATCTTCCTAAGAAAAACGCATTTAAACATATCGAGCGATTACTACCTATAATTCAACGATTCCACCGCATGAGAATCTTAGGGAGTAGTGCTTTAACTTTATGTCAAGTTGCCCGTGGAAGCATGGAGGCGTTCATTAACTTAAGAGAAAGTAATCGCCTTGTAGATGTAGCCGCGGGATATTTGATCTTAAAAGAGGCAGGGGGTAAGTTTTTTTCGGTAAAAGGATTAAATTTTGACCTAGAATTATCAATAAAGACAAAATTTCCATTCATTGCCTGTAATGCGAATTTAGAATCGTTCTTAAAAGAAGAACTTCTTAAGATGGGATATTAATAGGGTAAATACCGTATTTTCTCTTAATATTTTGCATGGCTTCAAATCTATCAAGTGTTACTGCAGGATGAATACTATGTCCTGAACTAAATATGTAGCCTCCTCCAGGAGCTAATTCTCGTAATAACCTTTTGGAATACTCTTCAATCTCAGGAATCTCTCCTATAGCCAACATGACAGGGCTTAAATTGCCCACAAAGGTAATGTTATCACCAAATTTGTCATTTAATTTAAATATATCATACTCTGGGTTAGCGGTCGTAGATTCAATGGGATGAATTGCATCCACTCCACAGTTTACAATATCTTCAAAAATTTCTAATAGATCTCCATCTGAATGTAGAAGAATTTTGCAATCAAGCTTATGAGCTGCATCACATATCTGTTTTAACCACGGAAACACATGTTTCCGATATAACTCGGGCCTCATGAAAAGACCGTTTTTAAATCCGTAATCGTCCCATAGTACCACCATTTTAGCGTCCTTTTCCGCTAAGATTTTAACTAATTCTACTGTGAAGGTTCCTCTGTCGTCAAATATCCTTTTTATCTGTTTTTCGCGCCCTATTATTCGGGAAAATGTTTCTATTCCAAACCCTTCCCATGAACATTCCATCAGACTACCCGTTGAAGGGATAGAAAAAACATCGTCGTTTAGTTCTTTCTGAGCATTTCTACCGGATAAGAATTGATCTATTCGCGTCTTCAAATTAGGATCAGGCTGCTCCCAGCTTTCGTAGTCTTCAAACGACTCAAAGTGCCCTCCGTGGTATGTTAGTATCATAGTTTTATCTTCAGCATATTCATATTTCATTACTCTCCCATATTCATCTATAAATCCTCCCTTGAACATTTTTCGGGGAAACAAACTCACGTAACTAAGAACTAAATCTATTCCTACTTTACTAAAAAATTTATAGATGTTTTTATACCCACGACCACCGCTAGGATTTACATCATAATGTTTTATTATAGTGTTGTTTGAAAACGCGCTTTCAAAAGCGGGAACTCTATCAGGTTCTCTGTGTTCTATTGAAGTTAAAACTCTTTCTGGAGCGTTCATTTAATTCAAGTAAATAATATATTATTAAAGTCCTTAATTACAATAACAAGGTCTTTAGAATATAAAAGTTTTATTTTACAAATTTGTAGAGTTGAATCCGATTTGAGCGAACTTGGAAGACTGACTTCAAACTTCTTTTCAAGAGACACTGTTGAAGTAGCTAAGGATATCTTAGGTAAATACCTAATAAAAGAAACAAATAAAGGGGATATGATAGGAAAAATAATTGAAGTCGAGGCGTATTTAGGTCCTAACGACAAAGCATGCCACGCGTATAACTACAAAAAAACTGAAAAAACCAAAACAATGTATTTGAAACCAGGGACATTCTATGTTTACTATATCTACGGTGTTTATTTCTGCCTTAATATAATTACTGAACCAGAAGGAATACCTTGTGCTATTTTTATAAGAAATTTGTTCCCCGTTAAAGGAATGGAATTAATGAAGGAGAATCGAAATGTAAAAATCGGAAAAAATTATAAGAATTTAGTTGATGGACCGAGTAAATTATGTATGGCATTGAATATAACTAAAGAACAATATAATGGAAAAGACTCCTGTGCAGAAATTTCAAATCTCTATTTTACTCAGGGGAAGATGATTGAAGATAAAAAAGTTTCGTTAAGCAAAAGAATTGGAATAGATTACGCGGAAGAAGATAAAGATCGCTTTCTACGCTTTACTTTAGAAGAAGATTTATAAAAAACCTAAATCTCGATTCCAATTTAAATACTATGACCTGATAATATGCCCCTCCACGACCTTACCATAAAGCGTGAACGCCTAAACTTACGATTGCTCCATCCCTGGCCTGATCGGATTTGTTATTACGAGCTTGGGACTTTCCTACGAAAGGCACTACTCTGGTACCCACCATCATGGGGATTGCTTCGACGGGACATAAAATTGGATAATATCCTTCATGAAACCTGAATCTAGGCAATTTGCGCTAGAGACCATTTTGCGCTTCATCCAGTATAGGATTGCAGAACGGGCCTAAGGTTCCAAGAAAAAAAATGAAAGGAGTTTTAAAAACTTATTGAAGTATGTGGATAAGAAAGCCTAAGCTTAATAGATTAATCTAAGGTTAATTCTCTGTTGATTTTACGGCGTAATATCGATAAAAATTCTTCAGTATCTGGAAAGACATAAGTAATGTTGTCTCCATCGTCATCAATAGTAACTTCTTTGAAAAATTTCCCGTTTACTTTCACTTTCATGTCATTTAATATCATACCAAAAGAATATCAAACTGCTTTCAAAAAACCTCATAACATGGATGTATTATTACCTTAAACTTTATGTAAAACCAAAAATAAGATAAAATATTATTTGCTTTTAAAAAAATATTGAAATTGAAAAACACTTAAAAGATCACTATGTCTGAAAATATAATATATCTCGAAGCAGAAACGCTCGAAAGCTTCATGCGAGACGTTTTTATAGGCCTTGGGGTACCTACACACGACGCCCACATTATAGCTGAAGTATTAATTGCTTCTGATATTAGAGGAATTGATACGCATGGAATCCAACGTTGTAAAATGTATTTCGATCGTATAAAAGCAGGGATGTATGAGGTTATTACAAAAATTGATGTAATCAAAGATGGTCCAACGACGGCCCTTTGGGACGGAAATTGCGGAATGGGCCATGTAATTGCTTATAAGGCTATGAAGACCGCTATTGAAAAAGCAAAAAAATACGGTCTAGGTTCAGTAGCAGTGAGAAATTCAACCCATTTTGGCATAGCTGGCTTTTATTCGCTTATGGCAATAAAGGAGGGGATGATTGGCTTAGCAGTAACAAACGCTCGCCCCTCTATGCCACCTACTTTTGGAGTCGAACCAATGTTAGGTACAAATCCTTTAACCGCGGGTGCACCTACAGACGAAGAGTTCCCATTCTTAATCGATTGCGCAACTACAATCGTTCAAAGAGGTAAAGTAGAGTTATATAATAGAATTAACAAACCTTTACCTGAGGGGGTCGTAATTACGGATGAGGGAAAGACGGAAACTGATCCAGCCAAAATTTTAGAAAACATGGGTAAGGGTAAAGCCGCATTATTGCCATTAGGTGGCAGGGGAGAAGAAACTTCCGGATACAAAGGCTATGGTTACGCAACATTGGTTGAATTATTATCAGCAGCGCTTCAAGATGGAATATATCTTAAAGATACAATAGGAATTGTAGAAGAAGGTCAAAAAAGATTAAAAGTTGGGCATTTCTTCTTAGCAATTAATATCGAAAATTTTCTCCCTCTTGATATTTTTAAAAAGACAGCAGGAAACATCATGAAAGGTCTTCGATCTTCCAAGAAAGAACCCGGAGCAAACCGCATTTATACCGCGGGTGAAAAGGAATATGATGTTATGACAAGTAGAAGAAAAACAGGAATTCCTATTAACAAAAGTTTGCAGGAAGATATAAAAATTATGCAAGAAGAACTCAATTTGGTTAAATATAAATCTCTTTTTTAGCAGAACATTCTATTTCTTTAATATTTATTAAAAGTAAAGCTAATATTTAATAATTTTAGAGCAAGTAATACGAACTTTCAACTCTTAATAGATATGAATTTAGTTAAATAGTCTTCTAGATAAATGAATTCTATTGCATTCAAAGTGAACTTCATGACAAGCACAAAAGTTGATGTAGTATCTAATTCCAAAAATGTGGTTTATATAGATTTTAGAACCCTCAGGAATTTCATTAGAGATGTGTTTATTGGTCTTAGTGTAAAGAGGGATGCAGCTAATATTGTTGCTGATGTTTTGATTACATCAGATTTACGAGGTATAGATTCACACGGTATTCAAAGATGTAAGATGTATTACGATAGAATTAAAGAAGGTATCTATAATACAGACACAAAGATAAAGATCGTTAGAAAAAGCCCCACTACGGCTGTTATTGATGGGGGGTGTGGATTAGGACCCGTAATAGGGTATAAAGCGATGAGATTAGCCATTCGAAAGGCTAAAAAATATGGCATTGGGGCTGTAGCAGTGAGAAATTCAACACATTTTGGAATTGCTGGATATTATTCGCTTATGGCGATAAACGAGGGTATGATAGGGATTGCCACAACGAACGCTAGACCCGCAGTACCTCCAACATTTGGAGTAGAACCAATGCTAGGGACTAATCCTTTAACGGTAGGTACACCCACAGATGAAGAATTTCCCTTTTTACTCGATTGTGCTACTTCAATTATTCAAAGAGGTAAGGTAGAAGTGTTTGATAGAATTCACCAACCGCTCCCCGACGGCCTAATAATCACTGAAAATGGAAGATCACAGAATGATCCTCACGAAACGCTTAGAAATTTGGAGGAAAGAACTGCTGCACTTTTACCGCTAGGCGGAATAGGCGAGGGAACTTCTGGTTATAAAGGTTTTGGTTATGCCACATTTGTAGAAATTCTATCATCAGCTTTACAAGATGGTATTTTCCTTAAAGACACCGCAGGAATTATAGAAGAAGGACAAAAACGCCTTAAAGTTGGTCACTTCTTTTTAGCGATAAATATAAACCATTTTACTTCTTTAAAACGATTTAAACAAACCACAGGCACTATTATGAGGAACCTTAGAACCTCCAAAAAAGCTCCTGGAAAATCACGCATATACACAGCTGGCGAAAAAGAATTCTTCTCTGAAAAAGATCGGAAAACCCAAGGTATACCGATCAATAAAAGTTTACAGAAAGATATTAAAACTATGCAGAAAGAATTAAAATTATTTGACTACACCTTTCCGTTTTAAGTTTAAAATATAACTCCAACAGTACGTCCTTCTAAAGGCTCAGAATGAAGAATTACTTCTGTTAAGTTTTCAATATTAAGTGTATTTTTTATTTGCTGTTCTACCCTTGTTACCAAAGTATGAACTCGCGAAATATTAAGAGCTCCCTCAAAAAAAACGTGTAGTTCAAGAATACAAAAATCAAGAGCAGCCCAAATTTCTAACCCATGATATCCTTTAACCTCTGGAATCGACTTTAAAAGAATATTTAAGGAAGCCTGAATTTCTTTTTTCTTATGAGGTTCTATAGGTGAGCAAACTAGGTGATCTGTTAAAGATTTTTTCAACATAGATTGGGATTCGATGTGAGTAATAATTCGCGAGATAAATGAAACTTGCTCTTGTAACTGTCTTTCAAATAGATTGCTTAATTCGTGAGCCTCCTCTAAAGATAGACTATCATCAACAACTATAGCTAATGATAGGAAGTATTCGTTTTCAATTCTAAACACATTCAAGTCTTTAAAGTCTGATATCTCTTTAAATTCACTTTTCATAGTATAAAGCAAATTGATTATCTTTTCTCCGAGAGAAGATTCTCCACTTAAAGGATTCATTTCGACTAATGTCTCAACATTGTAAGACGGAAAAAATTTCTTGCTTAAAGATCTTATGTTTTTTGTAATTTCATTCGCATGAATTATGGATATGTGATCTTCAACGGATAGTCGAACTTCTAAAAATAAAGTGTTACCACTAAATCTAACCTTTAAATCTTCAACGCCGTTTACGTGATCAAGATTGAACACGCTCAGTTTTATTTCCTCTATAATAAGGGCGTTTACTGGGTTCACATCAATTAAATCTTTAATTCCTTCCTTAGAGAGAATGATTGAGGTTATAATTATCAATAGAGAAAGAGCAATACTAAAATAGGGATCTAAAAATTGAATGTTAAAAAATAAAGCGATTACAAAACTAATTATAACTATGAGCGCTCGAAGAGAATCCTGGAACAAGTTTAACCCTTGAATCTTAAGGGTTAAGCTATGCTGCTTCCCTCCTTGCCATATTAGTAATCTAGAAAAAATTAAATTAATGAAAAATGATATTATTAATATAAAGAATCCCACATCTGGATTAATTATTGTAAATGAACTAGTTAATATAGTTTGAGTTGCTAAAATAATAAGAACGCTATAAACGTTGATTAAAATAATCCCTTGGATTAATCCCCCTAAAGAGTCAATTTTGGAATGCCCGTACATATGTTCGAAATCTGGAGGCTTTTGGCTTACATATAATGAATAAATCGTGAGAGAAATGAAGAAAATATCCGTCAGTGTATCAACAGTCTCGGATAAAAAGCTTAAACTTCCGGTGATTATTACGCCTACCACCTTTAAGCTGGATTGAATAAGGATTATAAATAACGCCATAAATCCATATTTTATTTTAATATCCATATTCTTCATAGAATTTCTTAATTATTCAATAAGCAACTTAAAGCAATTATGAGAATTAAATATTTGGCAATCAAATAAATAAAAAAATAAATAAATATTTTGATTTAAATCTCTCTTGGAATTTTTATTTCGAGATTTGTGATTGGATAAGATGCACATGGGTGGAAATAGTTGAATTTCTTATCAGCTCCTTTTCTCCAATCAGAAACAGGATTTATATATACATCACCATCAATCAGATGAGTTCGACAGAACCCACACTCTCCGGAACGGCACTTCGAAGGTGGATTTAGGTTTGCCCTTTCTAAAGCAATTAAAACAGACTCTGTTGCTATAGCGGGAATCTCCTTTGTTAAATCACCGATGTGAACTTTAATTTTGAAGGTCTTCGCAGCAACATCTTGTGGAAAATCAGGTTGAGTTAAGATATCCTTTACTTCTCCGAATGCTTCTCTACGTATTCGTTTGACGGGTAGGTTAAACTTTCCAAGCTCTTTTTCTACAAAATTATACATTACTTGCGGTCCACAGATGAAAAACGCACTTGAATCTACATCACAATATTTCTCTATTATCTCTTTGGTTATAAAACCTGTCTCGCAGTTTTTTAGTGAAACGACTTCACAACTTAAGATATGGACGATTTTAATCCTATCAGGGTAATCTTTTTCCATGGCATTAAATTCGTCGTAGAAAATAATATCGTCTTCTTCTGAACTCCCATATAATAAAGTTAATTGTGCATCGATTGTCCCGTTAATTATTGCTTTGGCTATCGAACGGAACGGTGTAATACCAGATCCTCCGGCAATTCCAACTATTTGGGTTAAATCTCTTAATCTTTCGAAGTAAAAGAAACCCTCTGGTCCGGAACTCTCTACTTTTGTTCCTACTTTCCAATTATCCCATATAAAATGTGTTAAGAATCCTTCTTCTTCTTTTCTTATTGTAACCTCGTAAAATCCTCTTAGAGCGTCTTTGGGAGGGGAAGCTATAGAATAAGGACGAGTTATTCGAACTCCTGCTAACTCAACTTTTAAACTCAAATATTGACCTGGTCTAAAATAGGCTAATTCCCTCGTTTTTGAGTCAGGATCTGGAACAAGTTTGAAAGTTTTTGTAGATTTTGTCTCTTCTTTAATCTCATCGATAACTAGAAACTGTCTTTCAGGGTGTAATTTTCGTGCTAAATCTGTAATTAAATCTTCTGTTATTGGTTCACTCGAAGCTCTTTCGATTCTCTTTTCCCTACTAGGTAGAAGCTTAGTAAAAGCGAATAGATCCTTAGTGTTCGATTTCACAGTTATATTTAGCCTTTCTTCGTTCTCTTTACTCATGCTTTCTCACGCTCCTTTAATATTTTTGCTAAAGTAAGTTGCGCTGAAAGAACACCATCATTCATCGCACTACTATATCCATGTAATCTTCTCCCAAATCCACCTGCAAATTCTAATCCTTTAATATGTACGTCTTTACCCATTATCATTAATCTTGGTACAATAGAATCCCACGATTCAGGTTCATACCCATAAAAAATACCATTGAAGAGATGTGCATATCTAGCAAAGGTAGCTGGAGTTGCAATTTCAATTTCTTCAATATGATCTCGAACTGATGTCCCAGTAGCTTGTTCGAACTTAATCATTAAATCTTCAGCTAGCTTAGTTTTAAGTTTTATATATTCTTCTGGTGTTACATCTTTCCAAGCTTCGGGTCGAAATAATGTCGTTAAATCAAGGATACATGTTCCAGGAGGAGAACAATCGGGAACAGCGTTATTTAAGATTGTGCATGCTAATCCGTTAGGTGCTTCAAGCTTTCTCCAAGAGTCGTATACTCCCTCTGTATCCATGTTATTCATAATAAAAAAACTATAATCTGTTAGACCTAGTTCTTCCGCAGATATATCCAATCCGGCGTACACTACAAAACCTGTTAAACCATGGATTCGAGCATTTATTTCTTTGAAAGCTTTTTCTGGTACCTCTGATTGTGGGTGTATTAGCTTACTGTATGTGAGAGTAGGACTTGCATTAGAGATTACATAATTAGTTTGAATTTTATCTCCCTTTGAAGTTTCAACTCCGACTACTTTCCCGTCTTCTACGAGAATTTTGTCTACTGTTGTGTTATATTCTATTCTACCTCCAAATTCATGTATTTTGGCGTCAATAGCGGTAGTAAATCCGTGCGAACGATTAGTAGGAATCCATCCTCCAATTTCAGCGAAGGATAGAACCATAACTGCATACAATGTAAAATTCATTCTACTCATAGGAATTCCTAAATAAGCCCAGTATCCATTTAAAATATCTTGAGCTTTTTTAGGCATATTTATAGCAACCTCTACTTCAGAAACGGAATATGCAGCGGTTTTAAGGAAGTTTGGAAACTCTTTAATTAATACTCCCTGATCAGGATTTCCTTTTGTTTTACCAAAATACGCAAAAGCAGCCTCAATCTCTTTTGCTATCTTGAAAAAATCCTCAACAGATTTTCTGCTTCCGGGGACTTCTTTTTCAATCGTATCAATAAAATTTTCCACTCCAAACTGCATAAAAACATCCATTTTCTCTTCAGGATCAGTTGTAATGAGCCTGAATGCTTCTGGAACTTGAACAAAGTTGGTATCCGTTTTAAGCTTATCTTCGAGCAATCTTCTAATGCTTCCTTTTTTTGATGGAGGACCGTAGCTAGCAAGCTCATGTAAAGATGTTTCAAACTCGAATCTTCCACGCACAAAACTAGAAGCAACTCCTCCAGGTAGGTTATGCTGTTCTAAACATAAAACTTTCAAGCCATTCTGTGCTAAAGTCGCTGTCGCCGTTAATCCACCATTTCCCGCACCGATAACTACTACATCGTACGAGTCTTCAATTTCGATTTTTTGTTTGTTATTTTCCGTCATAAAATCTTACTCTTTTTTTGTAATTTAATTTAACTTATTACATCATAATTCTTGCTTTGATTTTTAATTTTTTTAATTTAAATTGGATTTACCTTAAATACATGAACGGGAGATTTTGATAAATTGTTAGGAATACTGATGATTAAATCTTCTTGTTCTTGCTCCCAAGTTAGTTGTTTTTTATACCCTAGCATAGTTATGATTGAGCGAGGTTGAATATTTAACCCTAAAATTCTGGTTTGTTTTCCGATAGGATTATCTAATAGGTGAATATATAGTATACCATTCTTCTGAGTAAACCTAATTTCAATATTATCTACAGTTTTACCATCGGCTCTTTCCCAAGGACGGGTACAATAAATTCCTTCTCCATTTATTTCTAACCATTTGCCAATTCCTCGTAATACCTCTTGTTGAATCTCAGGTATTGTTCCATCTGGCATAGGTCCAACATTCAACAAAAGGTTACCGTTTTTGCTCACAATATCTACAAGCATCCTAATTAGTTCTTCTGATGTTAAGTAATCTTCTTCTTTCTCCATTTTATTATACCCATAAGAATTTCCAATACCTCGATTTGACTCCCATTTTTTCTTTTTAATTATATTATAACTTTTATACTCGGGAGTAGTATAATCATAAAAGAAAGTCCTTCTCATCTTGAGCACTTTACCGTCTTCGTGGAATATCTTGTCCCAACGATCGTTTATCACTCCATCTGGAAACCTATTATAATAGTCCGCGAAAAGCTCGTAGAGATCAAGAAGTGGTGGGGCCCCGATGTCGCTCCATAAAATTGAAGGTCTATAATCGTCAATTAATTCACCCCAGTGATGTTTTACATATTCGGTGTATTCAGTGGTAGTAATCCCGTTAATTAAGTCACTCGTAATATCATAAATTGACTCCGGGGTGAAAGACCAATCATAAGAGGTAGAATAGTAAAAACCCATCTTCATTCCTTTATTTTTTACTGAATTTGTGAGTTCATCTACGATATTTCTACTCGCGTTATAATTTTCTTTTATGGGATTTGGGAATTTGCTTGGCCATAAAAGAAATCCATCGTGGTGCTTTGTTACTAGCACTACATATTTGGCACCTGCGCTTTTGAATAATTCAGCCCATTCCTGAGGATTCCACTTTTTTAATTCTTCATTGAATATTGGTACGAAATTATCGTAAGAAAATTCTTCTCCATACTCTTTACTGTGATACTCTTGTGTCGGGCTTTCAGTAATCCGTAATGTATTGAGATACCATTCGGCATACGGATTATGTTTGAAGTAATATTTTTTTCCCTTTGTGGGCGATTCAGTGAAAGTTAATTCTTTAACTGCGAATGCTGGTACTGAATATAAACCCCAATGAATAAAAATACCAAATTTTGAATCGTGAAACCATTCCGGTACTTCGTGTTTTCTTAGTGAGGTTTTTGTTGGTTCATATTTCATTTTAAAATCATGTTAGTTTTGGAACTTGAATTAAAAGAGATGATATAATTAAATTAATACGACAATATGAAATTTCTACCTTCTCTCGTAAAATATTTTTTTTTAAATTAAACTATTGGAAAAATTTATTTCAGCTAATACTTTTAAATATCACATATATACTATTATTAGAATCCCGTATTTAACATAAAGGGGATTTTGACAAAATTGTGTTAAATATCCTAGGGTTAGTTTTATTGAAAAAGAAAAAATGAGAATTAAATAAAGAGAAGATAAATTGAAAATTATAAATAATGGAATAATTAAGGATTCTTACGACGCTTTGGTTGTAGGTGCAGGAATCGGTGGAATCACTGCTGGAGCATTGCTTGCCAAAAAAGGTTTAAGCGTATTAGTAGTAGAACAACATTATATTCCCGGAGGGGTTTGTTCGTCTGTAAAACGCAAGGGAATTGCAATGGATGCTGGCGCAGCTATGCTATTTGGATGGGGAAAGGGACCAACTCCGCATCGTTACGTCATGAATGTATTAGAAGAGGAAATCGACATGATTCCCCACGAATGCTACTACAGAATGCATTTTGGGGATACTTCTGTTACATTTTGGAAAGATTTTGACCGATTTTTCAAGGAATTGTGTAATGCCTTTCCTGGAAAAGAGGAGCAATTAAGGGGATTTTACAATCATACACGTAAAATTTACGATGATCTTATGGTTACGCCTTTACCCATGTCTCCCGATACATTGCCAACCAAATTGGCTATCAAAATGTTTTTGAGACATCCGTTTGTTACAATGAGGTTACAAAAATACATGAATGGCTCTTTAAAGGATATTCTTGATTTGTACGTAAAAGATCCGGAAATCGAAGGATTATTTGATTTATTGATTGCTACCTGTTATTGTACCACTATAGAGGAAACACCTCAATTATTAGCAGCACCTATAGTTTGGGAAACATTCTATGGGGGTGCTTGCTATCCTGCAGGATCTCCGCAAATATTTCCTAATAAATTAGAAAAGGGAATGGAAAAAAATGGTGGTCAAATATTATATCGTCATATGGTCGAAGAAATACTCATTGAAAATGGCAAAGCTTATGGTGTCCGACTTGATAATGGAACGGAAATATATGCAAACCATATTATTTCGGATGCAACAATATGGAATCTTTACGGAAAACTCGTTAAGCCAGAACATATTACGCCCGAAAGAATGAAATGGGCTCAGAGCTTTGTTCCTACGTTTAGCGCCGTTGTAATATTAATGGGTGTTGACGCAGATGTAATACCTGAAGGAACTAATGCGATTGAAGTTTTTATTGGGGATCTTACGGAATTATCTAAGAATAATTACTTCTTATATCTTCCATCTATTGACGATCCTTCGATTTGTCCAGAAGGAACTCACTCAATCACGGTTTTATGTTCTACAGGGGATTATGATTGGCCACGACCAGACGATCCTCGGTATCAAAGCGAAGAATACGAAAAAATGAAAGAAAAATTTGCCGATAATGTGCTTGATGTAATTGAAACTAAATTTCCTGGTATTAAAGATCACATAATAACTTTAGATGTCGCCACACCCGGAACTACTGAACGTTTTACTCAAAGGAATTTTGGTAATGTTGGTGGTCCTAAACAAATGTTAGGACAACATATTATGAACCGATTAGGTGCTCGTACTGAATTTAAAAATCTTTATTGCGTTGGAGATTCTACCACTATGGGTGAAGGCGTAATTTCCACTACCACCTCAGCTGTAGGGGCTGTTAATATGATATTAAAGGATATAAAAATGAAACAATACTTACCTCGTAAGTTTTCGAAAGATTATGTTAATCACGTAAAAGGAAAACCAAATATTCCAATGCCATCTTTAGAAGAACAATTTACAGAGACTACAGCAAAGCGCGCTTCAATTGAATGTCAGTGGTGTGAAGATCCTATATGCATGAAAAAATGTCCAGCGGGGATAGATGTGCTAAATTTCATTCGACGTATTGAAGTTGGAAATTACGAGGGAGCTACACGACATATGCGTGAAATGAATCCATTAGCAGAAATCTGCGGTCATGTGTGTCCTGCAGAAAAATTATGCGAATCAGAATGTTATCACCTTGATTATGCTGATGGGCCTACACATATAAAAAAGCTTCAAGCGTGGGTATGTAAACAAGCAGATGCCAAGGGTTGGGACTTAAGTGTAGCAAAAAACAACGATTCTAAAGTAGCTATAGTAGGTGCCGGACCAGCCGGATTATCATGTGCGCACTTTTTGGTACGATTGGGCTACAACGTTGATATTTTTGAGAAAGAAAGTAAGATTGGAGGGGCACTCACATTACTTATTCCTTCCTTCCGACTATCGGATGATGTGGTAAACCGGGAACTTAAAGGAATTCTATCGTATCCAAATATTGATATTAAATTTGGAAGAGAACTTGGTAAAAATGTAATGGTTTCAGATCTTTCAGAGGAATACGATGCAGTATTCATTGCACCCGGATTATATTCAAGTCGAAAGCTCCAGCTACCTGGAATAGAAAACATAAATGTTGTCGAAGCCTTATCGCTTCTAAGGGAATATAAGCAAAACGGAAAATTTGATCTTGCTGGAAAGGTTTTAGTTGTTGGAGGTGGGAGTGTAGCTGCCGATGCAGCAAGTGTGGCGTTGAAGTGCGGTGCCTTGAAGGTTAGCATGATTTGTCTTGAATCATACGACGAAATGCCCTGTTTGAAGAGTGAGCAAGATGAACTCAAAGAAAAGGGCGTTCAAATTCATAACTCATGGGGTCCCAAAGAATTTTCTGACAATAAACTTTCTTGTGTGTGTTGTGAGTCGGTTTTTGATAATGAAGGAAAATTTTGTCCCGAATATAACGATTCAAAAACTACTGAAATTGAATTTGATACTGTAATAATGGCCATTGGGCAAGAAATAGAGTCAAACCTTGAATCATATTTAGAAAAAGAATTTGGACACGGTCTGTTAAAAGTAGATGAAAAAACACAGCTAATTGAAGGTCAGTCAAACCTCTATGCTGGAGGAGATATAGTACGTGGAGCTGGAACTGTTGTTGCTTCTGTAGCTGATGGGAGGCGTGCCGCGATTGCTATAGATTCTCAAGTGAAAGGTACTTAAATCTAAAAAAACTCTAATTTTTTTTAATCTTAATAAATCAGCTGCTTGCTTGCCTTTTTGGTATTTTTGTTTGAGCTTTTAAATTTTCATGCAATATCTTCTTTACGAGTCTTTCTTTTAAATCTCTATCCTTGTCCCACAAATTATTTAATTCATCGGGGTCATTTACACGGTCATAGATATCACCGGCATCTTCTAAACCGGCATATATTGTGATTTTATGAGTTTCTGTAATTAAATGCCTTAATCTTACAGTTATTGTTCCAAATTCTTCATCTTCCTCAACAAATGCGCAGTCTCTTACTTTCGCCTTGGGATCTTTCAGTACTGGTGTAAGATCAACTCCTTGAATAAATGGGGATTGGAGTCGAGACCGAATTTTTGTTAAATTTAAGATTGTCTTCGCAAAATCAATAGAGCTAACTAAAGAATTTGAGACCGTTCCTGGGTTAGTTATTCCTGGAACTCTCATAATTAAAGGAACATTCAACACACCATTAAAGGGCGAAGGTCCTTTATAAATCATTCCATGATCTCCCATTAGATCCCCATGATCACTAGTATAAATTACTATTGTGTTTTCTGCATATCCTAATTTTTCTAAACTCGCGAGAATTTTTCCAATAGCATTATCAAATAACGAAATAGAACCATAAGTTAAGCGGATAAATTCCTTTACTTCATCTTCATCAGATTCTCGAAGCATAGCTCCACGAAAAAGCGGATCTTTTATTAATGGACCTAAAAATTTGTGGTTATATATATTCTTAATATCAGAAAAAGTAGAAGGAAGACTAATCTCATCAGTTTTGTACATATCCTTATATTCACCTGGAGGACAGACGGGATGATGAGGATCTGGAATGGAACAACAGAGAAAGAATGGTTTGTCTCCAAATTCTCCTTTTGAATGGTTTTCTAAAAAGTTTATTGTCCTCTCTTGACAATAGGTAGTAGGATAATGCTCGACAGCCATATCGCTTTTATAATAGACTTGGTCAAAGAATTTCAAAGATAATCTTTTGCTCATCCATTTTGTAGCTCCTGGGCGTAATTCTTCTAACCAATCTAAATAATGTCCGCCACATAAATCGCCATGACCCAAAGTAATTTCACTTTCTTCGAATCCATAATAAGGCTTAGGAAAATTTTCCTTAGCCTCTTTTGATGTATCTTTATTCATCCAATATCCAATCATTTCCGCAGATTTTGTTTTTCGTTTAAAAGGGGGGATATAAAATTGTAGATGCATTTTACCTACATTATGAGTAATATATCCGCTCTTTCGCATAGCTTCTACAAATGTTTCTACGGTTTCTGGCAAATTTATGCCATTACTTCGGCACCCATGAACATTTGGATAAACTCCCGTAAAAATAGACGATCTGTTTGGCATACACATGGGATTAGCGCAAAAAGCATTTGTAAATCTAATCCCTTCCTTAGCCAGTCTATCTAGGTTGGGGGTTTTTACTACTGGATTCCCTGAGCAGCTCATATGATCAGCTCGATGTTGATCTGTCATAATAAATAGTACATTCATTTTTTCACTCATGATAACCAGAAACGTAAGTTTTCGATGAATTAGTGCATTATTATAACACTATTAAATAAAAAAAGGTTAGTTTATTTGATTAGAGACTTTCCAAATGCTCTTGCATTTTCAAGATCTTGTGCATCAGGGTGCCCTACTGTTTTTGCTAGAATAGCTTCTTGCCTTTTCTTCTCTTCAGGAGGGAGTTTTTCTAACATCCCGAGGATAGTTTCCTTTGGCATGCCAAGATTTTCACCTGTGCAGTCGAATTCTCCAATTACTTTCGACTCGTTTTCCTCAAGTTTGGTTCGTATTCTTTTGAAGGCTTTTTGATAGGAAGTAGCACTCTGATGAGTGTTGAAAAACGCAAATTTTGGGGGATACTCGGTTACACCTTTCATAAAATCTATCACTTTTTTATTTAATTTCCCACCATATATCCCTGAACCTAATACGACAAGATCGTAATTTTTCAAGATCGAGGGCTCTGCGTCTTCAATTTTTCTTAACTCTACAGTTTCAGATTCTAAACCTTCTGCAATCTTTTGAGCCACTTTTTCGGTATTTCCTGTATTCGAGAAATAACATACTAATATTTTCATTTTTTTTAATCGCTCCTATTTAATTTTAACATTTTTATTTTTTTTTTAAGTATATTTCTTAAATTATTGAATTTTTCCTTTTGGTTTTTTTATTTTATTTTTATAATCTTTGTGATATAGTCGTTGGTGTTTGATAGGCATTGACTCAAATAATTCTTTTGCTTTATCTGGAGGAAGTATATCAAGACTACCATCCTCATTTTGAATTACGCATCCTGAATTTACTAATATTTTGTACCTTTGTGCTGTTTCTTTTGGATTACCCGCGCATATTAGTTGGCAATTTGCACAAGTGAGTTGGACAGTTCCGGTTCCACCATAAGACGCTGGTTGATAACCCTTTGAACAATCTTTAATAGGAGGTCTCTTCCTTTGACTAGTAATTGCGAGCGACATAAGCCGCGCTACTTCTTTATCGTTATCAGGGTGATCATAACGTCCAGGAGACCATGTGGAGAACTTCCCAGAGGGATGCAATCCATTAGATCCACCACATGTAAGAAAGCATCGCATTTTATTCATTCTCTTAGAATAATTAAATGTGTTTCCCCCCATTGAAACAACAATTTCTTCTGTAGGTGAGAACATTTGATAAGCACATACTTTTGTACATATTTTACACTCATCGCAGAATGATTCTGATTCTGGGATAGGATCTGTTGGGTTAAGTTTTGCATCGGTAACGATACCCCCTAGAATAATGGCGGTTCCATGCTCCTTTGTACCAACATTTCCTGACCAACCAAATGATGCCACTCCAGTTCGAACGGCCAGATATCTCAACGAAAGTTCAGGGGGTAAACTGATTTGCCAACCCGGTAAATCTGTTCTATAATGATTATTGGGAATAACGGACATTGCTTTATAACCTTTTTCAACTAACCAATGTTTAACATGTTGGGACGCCCTCCAAATGATTCTATGAATACCTATGTTTTCTTCTTCATGAATCCCTCGAATGCTAGGGTTTTTTTTCCCTAAGTATTTTAAAATCATCTCTTTATCAAACGCTACGTAAAAACTGATAGCTGACTGAGCTTCAGGAAGTAAATATGTTAAATCTGCTCCTGTTGGTCCACCTGACATAGTTTCGAGTGTAGCAAATCCAACTTTTTCTGCTCCACCCTCAATTAACATATTCTCAATATTATTTTCTAAAGTCATAAAAATCGACTATGTATTATTTAATCCTATTCTAATATCATTTAAAGTTTCATTAATTCATTAAATAAAGGGTATATAACTTTTATACTTTGAAATAATGACTCCTCTTAATTTCAATTATAAAACTAATAAAAAAAAACTTTATATTGCTATTTTTTAGCAACAGCTTCATCTACCTGATGTACCATCATTTGAGAGGAATTTTATCGTTTTAACTCTAATCGTTTTTTATTTAATTTGTCATCAATTCCTGCAATCGCTTTAACCATGTTTTTACGGGCTTCTATGTCATACTGAGACGTTATAGCAATTTCTTCCATAACAGGGCTTCCACCTCCATGGTAACCACTTACCATATGAAGCCCTCCGGTTGCAGAGCATAACATGTCCCCAACGTACCGCCAGAATTGAGCCGCATTTAAAGGTGCAATCTTTGGATTTCTTGTGATGTATTTATAGAGCTTATCCTTCAATTTAGGATTAATAAAATCTTTTTCGTGAGGAAATGTAGCTGGAATACCTCCTGAGATATCAGTTATTATCTCAGCTTCCCGGAATACATTTTCTCCAGTTAAACATCTTCCTACATTACAATAAATTGAGTTTGGGATGAAGCTCCCTGGTCCATAAGGTACAAATCCCATTCCTGGCACAAAAACCTCTGATTTACCCAAATCAGAAGCAGTGTACCCCGCAGCATAACCAAGTTCCGTAATCATGATTAGTTCGGCCAATTTGTGCCTTACATGGGAAGCTTTTGCAATATTATTATATTCTGCCGCTATAGCCGCAGTTCCAGTTATAATATCCCCTACGGCTGGTTTGCAACCTGAATAACTATGACGATGGAAGAGGCCAAATAATAAGGCAAGGGTTCCCCCATGTTGATGTTCACCGCACAGAAAGACTCTTTCCCAAGGTACGAATACATCATCAAAGATTAAATAGGAATCTGTAAAGCCAGGCATAAAACCTCGAGGAAAATATTCTCTTTCTCTGAGATTATGAACGGTTACTACTTGAGTCACACCCTCATAATCACCAGGTACTGCAAAAGCTACAGCATAATCTTTATCTTCTGGCCTTAATGATCTTGTAGGGATAACAAGTAGTTCGTCAGAAACAGAAGCTTCTGAAATGTGGAGTTTACAACCTGCTACTATAATTCCGTCTTTTTTCTTTTCTACAACATGTACATACATATCAGGATCTGCTTGATCAGCGGGGCGTTTACTTCGATCCCCTTTTACATCGGTTTGTGCACCAGCCGCAACCAAATCTTCTTGTTGAAATCTTAACAACCACTTTTTAAAATTTTCATGGTAGTTAGTTTCACCCTTATTTGTTTTATCGGCCTCATATGAAACATTGTATATGGCATTAGCAGCATCGCAACCCATGCATCGCTGAATACAACGACCAACTCTCTGGCAAAATTTTCGCGTCATGTCTTGCTTTTTATGAAGATCATCAGTACTGTGGTGAATATGCGTAAATCGATTAATAATTTCACCTGTAAGATGAGATTTTACCTGAATCAAATCTTTAAATTCGGGATCATCAAATACTTCGTATGTAGTTCCAATTGTATTTAGACAAGGCATTTGAAGCTCATCTAATCTATCGATTTCTCTACCATCATAGTAGAGATTAGACTTCATTCTACCCAAATCTTTTATATATTGTTCTTTCGTTCTAACCATTTCTAATCATTTTATTAATTGTTTTTAGAAATAAAAAAATTGTCATATCTGTTTTAATTTTAGATATTAAATAATTATAATTCAATACTTATCTTTAGAGTTATCACTGGTGATAAGGTATTAAAAAGGTTATATTTTTGCTGGTGATGCATAGCAATAAGCACAATTGTGTTTACATCGAAATATACCCGAATATCCTCCAATATCTTTCGATTTGTAACAACCACAAGCTTTTCTTTGCCCCGCATCTTTAATTTTGAGTATGTGTTCTCCAATTATTTTTTCGATTTTGTTAGCGTCTATACAATGAGCTTGCTTAACTTTAGTATTCTCAATTAAATCTGGTTGACAACACGCTTCCATTTGCATATTGTGTTTATCGCAGATATCTAATAAATCGTTGAGAATTTCCATTTTTTTGGCTAAAGGTGGATCAACGGGGAAATAACCTCTCTTTTGCATGCGGTTATTCACTTTCGGATAGATTGTGGTAAAGGAAAATATCATTTCCTTCAATCCAAGGGAAGAAACATTTTCTATAATATATTCGAACTTATCTAAATTACTTTTCATCATTTTTTCATCCTTTTTTTTGTATAAAATGATGGGATCGAATCGAAAGCTTATAGCATTTGAACCGAACTCACTGATCAACCAATCTAGTTGAGAGAATCTTTCTTCTAAAGAAACCTCAAGATTTTGCTCTAGTTCAGAAGGTGAGTTAATCGTAAATTGAAAGTAATGCCCCTTATAAGACTTAAACACTTGTGGATAAGTTTCGTACATTCTTATCCAATTAGCAAAATTCTTGCTCCACCACACCCAACACTTTACATCCTTATTTTTAAGTGATATTCTTGACACTTGTTTTCGATTAAACGGATTAACCACATCTACATGACCAATTTGGATTTTTTCAAGCACCCAATCCATTAAAAATGCTGGTATATCTGTTCTACGAGAACACGAAATTATCGGAGTGTGCGTTATTTTGATAAAATTTTCTGATTTACTTTCCATCTTTCACTTTAATTTTCTCTATTATACTATTACTCCAATTAAATAAGCTAAAACTCCTACTTGCATTATCACAAAGATTAATTTTCGTAACTTTAAGGTGTTTTCTTTTGTTTGATTTTTTAATAGTGAAATTGATAAAAAAACATAGGAAATCACTGGTATTAGAATGAGTATAAGAAATAACGGATCAAAATATAGGCGAGAGTCAATTAAAACAAAAAAGGGTAATGGGTCCATTACAATTATTATGGAATATAAAATAATCGAAACGTTAGCAGCTCTCTTCACCCCAAATTTGTTTGGTATGGTATTAATCCCTAATTCTTTATCGCCTTCAACATCAGCTATATCGAACATGATTTCTGAGCCTAAACCAACAATGAAACCCATAAAAGCAAAGTAAATGATTATTGGTTCTAAAATTGCATCTGTAACAAGAGACCCAAATAGGATCGTTCCAGAATAAGAATAAGCAATTAAAAAATTTTTAATTAATATCATCTTTTTTAATCCTAAGCTGTATACATAAAAAAGAGGAATACTTATTAGTGCAATTAGCGCTGCAAAAGGATTTAAGAATAAAACTAATAATAGATCAATTAATAAGATTATAATGGCGGTATATAACGCAGTTATTCTAGTAATTTGCCCTAAAACTATAGGTCTGTCGCTTCGATTATTATTCAAATCAATTTCATAGTCAATGTAATCGTTAATTGCGAAAGCTCCTGCTTCGGATAGAAAAATAATTAGAAAACCAATGAAGTATTCAACTTGAAGTCCTATTAGGTCTTCCGCAAGCACACCAGATACAAAAAATCCAATAGTTCCAAATATGCATAATTCTATTCTAATTAATTTTAAAAATCCTATTAATTTTTCTTTCAACATAGATGAACAAGTTATAATTTAATTATAAATTATGATCCAATTATAAAAATGAAAAGCGTATCTTCTAACACTATAAGGTCAAAAAAAAACGAATCTGTTCCTATTACTGGAATTCGAAAAATTCATGATTCTCAAATCATATCCTCAGATTATTCTGCATATCTTGTTGATGAAAGTAAATTGGAGGGAACTGCAGAATGGTTATTCTTTCCAAAAACAGAAGCGGAAATAATCTCAATTATAACTTTTTTAAGAGAGAAAAAAATACCTGCTTATATTAGTGCGGCTCGGACGGGAATAGTAGGGTCCTCTGTTCCTAAACGCGGCTCTATAATTTCAATAGAAAAAATGGATAGAATGCTGGGATTTGGAGTAGATCAAAATAATGGGAAGTATTTCTGCCGGTTCGAACCAGGTATAACCTTAAAAGCAATTAATGACAAAATTTCGAAAAAGGAATTCGAGAAAGTCAAAGAACTTACTCCAAATGCAATTTCACGATTTATGGAAGAAAATCAATCCTATTACTATCCTATGGATCCAACAGAAATGTCTGCTTCAATAAGTGGTACTGTAGCAACAAATGCTTCAGGGGCAGGAACATTTAAATACGGTGCAACAAGGAAATGGGTTAAAAAAATTCGGGTTGCTTTAGCAAATGGAGAAATTTTAGATATTCCGAGAGGGAAATATTTCGCTTCGAATAATAGGATATTTATAGTAAAACAAACCGATGGAACCGATTTAATCGTAAAGATTCCTTCTTATGAATTTAATACTAATGTGAAAAACGCAGCGGGAATATATTCCAAACCGAATATGGATATTATTGATCTATTCATTGGAAGCGAAGGTGTTTTCGGTGTGATTACTGAAGTTGACGTATGGATTATGGAGAAAAACCCATTAATCTCTAATGTTTTATTTTTTAATTCAGAAGATGATGCACTTGATTTTGTTGAAAAAATTCGAACAGACAACACTGTTAGCCCTGAATTCATAGAATATTTTTCAGGAGAATCTTTGGATCTACTCAGAAATGTTCAAAGTAAAAATCCTGTTTTATTAAACATGCCACAAATCCCTTCTAAAGCAAGATCCGCCATATTTTTCGATCTTCCATATTCCGAGGACATTTTAATCTCTTCCATGGAAAAAATTGATAAGATAGCCAAAGAATGTAAAACAACATTGGAAACAAGTTGGTCGGGTTACGAAAATAGAGAATTTGCACGTTTCAAGCATTTTAGACATGCGTTACCTGAAACGGTGAATTCTATTATTGCGGAGCGTAAAAGGCAATATCCTGAATTGCACAAATTAGGCACAGATATGTGTGTTCCGGACGAAAAGCTTGGTGAAATGATGCAATATTATCATTCTGTCTTACGACAAGCAGCCTTAGAGTATGTGATCTTTGGACATATAGGCGATAATCATGTACATCTTAACATCCTTCCAAAAAATACCGAAGAACTAGAACTCGGTCAAAAGATTTACGAAAAGTTTGCAAAAAAAGCGGTTGAGTACGGCGGAAGTGTTTCTGCTGAACATGGAATCGGAAAAATAAAACTAGAATTTCTAAAATTTATGTATGCTGAAAAAGAGATTGAACAGATGAGGGCTGTTAAAAAAGCTCTAGATCCTTCATTGCTATTCAACTGCGGAAATATTTTTGAGTTTAAGGAGGTGTGAGAATTGAAAATCGTAGTTACAATCAAACAAGTCCCAGAAGCAGATAAAGTTGCAGTAAATTCTGAAACTGGTACTCTAATTAGAGAGGGAGTTGAATCAATTCTCAATCCATTTTGTGAGTATGCTTTAGATATGGCCGTTAAAATCAAGGGTGATAATCCTGATATTAATGTTGAAATAATAGCCATCTCAATGGGACCACCTCAAGCAAAGATGGCGTTAATGCGCTGTTTAGAACTCGGGGCTGATAAAGCTTTCTTATTGTCCGATAGAGCATTCGCGGGTTCAGATGTTTGGGCAACCTCTTTAACATTAAAAGAAGGTATTAGGAAAATAGTACCAAATTTTGATTTGGTATTATGCGGAAAACAAGCTATAGATGGAGATACGGCACAAGTTCCCGCAGAATTGGCTGAAAATTTAGGAATTCCTCAAATTTTCTATGGAATTGATGTAAATGTCGAGAAGAAAAAAATAAGAGTCAAAAAAGAAACTGATAATGGTTTTCAAATTATAGAAACCCGATTTCCCGCTCTAATAACTATTAGTAAAGGTCCGAATAATATTCGCAGACTCCCTTCAATGAAAAATATAATTGAAGCACGAAAAAAACCTTTAGAAGTGTTTACTGCCGATAAATTGGACATTGAAGAAGAAAAATTGGGATTAAATGGTTCTTATACTCAAGTGATCAATATATTTGCACCACCTACAAAAGAGGCAGGTAGGATAATTGATGGAGGTGATCCTGATAAAGCAGCCGAACAGATGATAGAATTTCTACGGAAAAAAAAATTGATAAAATTTGAGGTAGAATGATTTACCATGCTAGAAATCAATGAAGAAAATTGCACTGGTTGTAAAATTTGCGAAAAAGTCTGCCCATTTGGAGCAATTATTGTTGATCCAAAAGACAAGAAAGCAAAGGTTTTAGACGCCTGTACTCTTTGTGGTGCATGTGTAAATGCCTGTAGATTCGATGCAATCACTATAAAACGTAAGAAAGCTACGAAAGAAGAATTGGAAAAATTTAGCGGGATTATGATTTGGGGAGAACTAGAGAAAGATAAAAATGAGAATCTGCAAATAAAAAATGTTGTTTTTGAACTCTTGGGAAAAGCTCAAGAATTAAATAAAACACTTAAGGAAACAATATCTGTCGTTATTCTTGGACCTCCGGGAAAAATTCCACCAATCGACGTACTTTATCACTATGGAGCTGATAATGTTTATCTATGTGAGCATGAACTACTTGAAACCTACTCAACAGATGGATTTACAACTGCGATTACAACACTTATTATTCGTGAGAAACCATCAATCTTTTTCTACGGTGCTACGGTTAATGGACGTGATTTAGCCCCTAGAATTGCAGCAAGGATTGCAACCGGTTTAACTGCCGACTGTACGGCATTTGATATAGATGAAGAAAAGCAACTCGTTCAAACCCGACCTGCTTTTGGGGGGAATATTATGGCCTCAATTATATCTCCATTTACAAGACCTCAAATGGCAACCGCACGGCCTAATAATTTCCAAAAGCCTATTAAAGATCCTACCAGAAAGGGAAACTTAAAAAAATTTGAAGTTACAATCGAAAAACAAAGCATTAGGACGAAGATTATTGAGGAAACAATTACTAAAGTTGATAAAATAAAAATTGAAGAAAGTGAGATTCTCGTTTCTGTAGGAAGAGGAATCGGAACTAAGGAAAATCTAGAAATAGTACAAGAATTGGCACGAGAAATAAGAGGGATTATGTCAAGCTCCCGCGCTTTAGTAGAACTCGGTTGGACATCTCACCCTATACAAGTTGGACAATCAGGAAAAACTGTATCCCCAAAACTATATATCGCCTTAGGAATTAGCGGAAAGATACAACATTTAGTTGGAATGAAAAGCAGTGATATAATAATTGCTATAAATACAGATCCTGAAGCTCCAATATTTAATGTAGCCGATTTTGGAATAGTAGGTGACATTTTTGAAATTATTCCTCAATTTCTAAAACTACTACGCTCTGAGCGGAGAAAAACTATTACTTAATTTACTTTTTTAAACTTTGTAATATTTAAGAATAATATGATTCCTTCAATTGAATGGACCATCGATAACAAAGTAAAGATGATTGATCAAACTCTATTACCTCATAAGCTAATATTTTTAGAGTTTGACGAATTTAGAGCCGTTGCCAATTCAATCAAGGTGATGAATATTAGGGGTGCTCCTGCTATTGGTGTAGCCGCAGCAATGGGAATGGCGTTAGCAACAATAGAATATAAAGATCTGACAAAGGAAAACTTCCTAAAAAAAATGGAAGAAGCTGCTGATGTAATACGCAGTACAAGACCTACCGCCTCTAATCTATTTTGGGCTGTAAACAGAATTTTAAAGGTTATAAAATCTTATCCCGACAACCCTTTAAATATATCCGATCTTGTTATTGAAGAAGCTAAATTGATGGCACAGGAAGATATAAATGTAAACAAAAACATAGGGAAGAATGGCGCAGCTCTGTTGCAAGACGGAGATACAGTTTTGACTCATTGTAACGCGGGATCCTTAGCTACCGTTCAATACGGCACCGCATTAGCGCCAATTAGAGCTGCCATCGAAATGGGAAAAAATGTAAATGTTATTGCGGACGAAACAAGACCAAGATTACAAGGAGCAAGATTAACAGCGTACGAACTTCAATACGATAAAATTCCCGTAAAGGTGATAACAGACACTTCTTCAGGGCTTTTGATGAGACTTGGAAAAGTAGATAAAGTCATTGTTGGCACTGATCGAGTAACTTCTGATGCAGTTTTTAATAAAATTGGTACTTACTTAGTTGCTTTAGCAGCGTTTGACAACAAAATTCCATTTTATGTTGCTGCTCCAACATCTACCTTATCTCTTCAAGAAACTATTGATGATGTTACTATAGAGCAAAGAGACAGTAGTGAAGTAGGTAATGTACTAGGTAAGCTACAAATTGTTCCTAATGGTGTTGAATGCTTAAATTACGCGTTCGATATTACACCTTTTAGATTCGTATCTGGCGTTATTACCGAGGATGGAGTCTTTACACATGAGGAACTATTAAAAAAATATAAAGGTTGACAATAATTAAACTTAAATAGCAATTTAAATGCTGAAAGGTATAAAATTATGAAGCTTAATAGTAAACAAAAAAATTCACTCTTTAAGTTGGTTATATTTAGTCTTATCCAGGTTTTTTGTTTATTTTATTATGTAATTATTTCTAGATCTGCAGGAACTTTTGAGTGGACCGAATATGAGTTAACAACTAATACTTTCGGAGTTATCGTGCAAATTCTCAATCTTATCATGTTAGTAAATGGGATAATTATTTTCCTGTATATAGTAGTCTTTTTAATTTGGGTCCTTAAACGTTAATTCAAGGAATCGATAATCTGCTCTAATGCCTCTAACGTTTTTGTTCTAGAAATTTTTATCCTAAGATCGGTTGAGCCTTGGATGTTTTTACTTAGCCATATTAGATTTCTTCTTAATTCCATAAATTTATATTTATCAGTAGAATAAGGAATCTCGAAATTTTCCTTTAAATATTCGTTAACGCAGCGTTCATATAGTCTAATGTGTTCTTTCATTTTCTTCGCATTATTTTTAGGAACATGTTCTACATCTTTTTTTAGATATTGATCAATATATTTAAAAATCTCAGGATTCCCCATCGATCCTCTTCCAATCATAAGTGCATCAACCTTTGTAAAATCTAGGAATTCGCGAGCCATTTTTGGGTTGAGTATATTACCATTTCCAACAACAGGTATCTTTAATAAAGATTTTATTTTTTTTATTGCATCTAAGTTAAGTGTAGGGTCCTTAAAACGATCTCTTACGGTCCTTCCATGAACTGTTAAGAATTCAATACCCGAATTATTTATTATGTTCGTTAGTTTATCGATATCGTTTGAATTATTGAATCCTATTCTAGTTTTTAAAGAAACTGGTCTGGATGAGTGTTTTACCGCAATACCTATTAATTCTTTTAATTTTCCCATATCCTTAAGTAAGTAACCCCCTTCTTGTGCTTTAATTGCCCTCTTAGAAGGGCAACCTGCGTTAATGTCTAGCACATCGAATTTATAACTTTCCAGAAAATCTATTGAACTTCTTAAGGCATTTACATTGGACCCTATTAGTTGTACACTAATTGGACCTTCTTCTTCAATTTTATAAAGGTCCATTAAAACCGTGTTGGGACTATTTTCTACTCTTTTAGTGTAAAGCATTGGAACGCTTACTAACCCAATCTCTCCAAACTTTCTACAAAATCGCCTGAATGGGCTGGTACTTACTTGCAACATTGGTGCTAATACTAGATTATTTGCTAAAAGAAGCGTTCCTAATTTCATTTTATATAAAAATCTTATTGTATATTTTCTTTACATTCTATAAACAAGAATTTTTTAAAAAACTTCAACTTATCTTATTTAGGTTTTTAATTTAAAACGATTTTTAATTTACGAATTACGAGCGTTAGTTGAAAATGTCAAAAAATATTAAAGATTATGAGTTCCGATCCGATCCTAAAGAAATTAGTTATTTAGACGATGAGCCTTTAAAATTAGATAAAAACTTTAGCTTTTTTCACAATAAAAGTAAATTCAGAAAGGAGCTAACCCGTCTACAGATGGTTTTTAAAGATTACACTGGTATTTCGCTTCTTGCTTCTGGAATAAGAGATTCCTATTTAAAAGAAGAATATTCAGAAAACTTTTATCTGGTCGTATTTACAACAAATCAGGCTATTAAAGATGCCAATAAAATAATAGATCCATACAAGGATACCAATATCAAACCCAAGTGCTTTTATCTTGAATGTAGAACTAACTACATGCTTTTATTAGCTAAAAACATGGAAGGTTTGGTGGCTGGAGTAGATACTATAGAGGATATTCTTACTCAAACCTTTAAAGATTATCTCGAACAAAAAAATAGGGAAGATTATGTTAAAATTAAGCCTTTTAAGCTTTTTAATTGCAGTAAATAGCTTAATTTCCTTATTTTTAATATTCTTTACATTCTGTTTTTTATTAAACTTCAATAATATCAAAAAGAAAATCTTATCTTCTATTGAAGTTGAAACGCCTTCAGAAAATCTTCTTTAAGTAATAATATTTTTCTTATGGAATTACAACATGTTCAGCGTCATTAAGTATAGCATATTGATAACTATCAAACCATGAAGGATTACCATTTTTATCTTTTCTAAAATATGCATTCTTCATGAAATGGCCTTCTCTTCTCATTCCGATTTTTTCTAAAAGCTTCCATGATGCTATATTCTCAGGACTACAATTGGCTATAATTCTATGTGCTTTTAATACTCTAAGAGCATAATGAACTAATGTGATTGCCGATTCTGATGCATATCCTTGATTATGATATATGGGATTAAATATAAAACCTAATTCCCAAGTCATAAAATGCTCTGGTTGTATTTTCTGTAGAAAAAAATGCCCAATCATTTTTATATTTTCTTTTAATACAACTGCATAAAAATCATCACCTTTAGATCTATCTTTCGCTATTTGTTTAGATTCATCTATGGTGATAGGCTTACCTGGTTCATAAGTATAAATTTGTTTTAAAGATAAATATTCAAATAAATCTGCCCAGTCATTTTCAACAAAGCTCCTGATAATTAATCTTTTTGTTTCTATCAAGTTAGTTTTAGTAAGTCTCTTAAGCTTTTTAATTGCAGTGAATAACTTAAAAACTAGCTCGTAAATTTCCAAGGTTTCTGCTTTGTGAGCTTATATGCTTTTTTCGCGTATTCCTTCATCATTCTGTTAGTGTTAAAGTAAGCTGCTAGGGCGATAGCGTTTTTACTTTTAAATAACCACTCATCGTGATTTAAATAAGTTGGGATAATTTTATTTTCTAAAGTATCATAAAGTAACTCTGAGTCAATGTCCCAACCATTTGAAACTCCAATATCATCAGGATTTGAATCGTTAGGTCCAATAGCCCATCCTGCTAAAGGGTTCATGCGATATCCTTCCAACCACCACCCATCTTGGACGCTAAAGTTTAGAACGCCATTGAGAGCAGCTTTCATTCCACTAGTGCCACTAGCTTCGTGATATCTTTCTGGTGTATTAAGCCAAACGTCACAACCAGATACCAACATATGAGACAAGTCCATATTATAATTTTCCATCATAACAACTTTAACACCGTAATTATCGTAAAGATACTCGCCTTTTTCATAGATTTCTTTAATAAAATCCTTTCCCATTTTATCTTTGGGATGTGCTTTTCCCGCAAATATAAATTGAATTTTACCTTTGCAAATTTTACCTAGTCTCTCAATATCTTTAAATATTAAGGTTGCTCTTTTGTATGTGGCAAAGCGTCTAGCAAAACCTATTGTAATTAATTCTTCGTCCAATAAGTTCCAGCTATGACCTTTTTGGTAACTAATTAGATTGAATTTATTTTCAATATGTGCATCAAAAATATCTAAATCGTCTAGTTCTATCGCATTTTGCAGAAGTATAGGCTTTGATTTCCAATTGGGCCACTTTTTATCAAAAATTTGGCGGAAAGGTTCGCTAACCCAAAACCCTAAATGAATACCATTTGTAATGTAGTCAACTTCATATTGAGGGAACATAGCTTTTGATATTTCACCGTGCTTCTTAGCCACTCCGTTTCTATACCTAGAAAGCCCCATTCCTAGATGGGTCATATTGAATTGGCCCTTATCATCAGCGATTTTTCTAATATCCTGAGGTAACCTATCATTAAATACTTTATCTATTAAATCTTGATTAAACCGATCGTGTCCGGCGGGGACTGGGGTATGGGTGGTAAATACAACCTTCTCCTTTACTTTAGCAAGATCGCCTTTGAACATATTATAGAGCTCTACAATTGAAAAAGAACCATGCCCTTCATTGAGATGGTAAGTCTGTATATTATTGTAACCTAAAGATTTTAATAGCTTTACACCACCTATCCCTATTATCATTTCTTGAACGATTCTATTCCATCGAGAAGTGGAATCATAAAGAGAACCAGTCATTTTTTTCATCCATTCTTCATTTCCTTCAATATCCGTAGTCAATAGATAAATAGGAAGAACATGACCCGATTGGCCTATTACTTTGTATAACCAAGCAGAGACTAATACTTCTTTATCTTCAATTTTTACCTTTATTGGTTTTTCGACTCGCTGAAATTCATAGAAAAAGTTCCACTCAATCTCCTTTTCCTTCTGCTCG
>Ga0114922_10000291_pt1 | contig 48511 bp, 56 predicted proteins | sample AartaG_FD_100975 | JGI IMG/M metagenome (GOLD analysis project Ga0114922, IMG submission 100975) | Deep subsurface microbial communities from Aarhus Bay to uncover new lineages of life (NeLLi) - Aarhus_00045 metaG | ecosystem: Environmental > Aquatic > Marine > Oceanic > Sediment | place... | reverse complement strand
TTATCGGTTATTTTAATATAATTTTAGTATTAAATAGCTGTATTATTTTAGAACACTATGTTAAATAATATTATTCTTAAGGTTTACTTGGTTTGTTTTGGGAATTTGGTCGGATTGACCTAGACCCAGTAAAATTCATGAATAAGAGATATAAAATAGTGAAATAATTTTGCTTAGTTTTGTTGCATTTTAAATTTGTGCTAATTGTACAAAATTGTATTTGTAGTTTTATCGTTATATACGTAGTGTTTATGGGGATTTAATGGCGGACGAGGAGAGATAATAATTTATTATCCATAAATAACCATAAAAGCCCATAAACAAACACTTTTAGCCAATTATAAACACAGTAACATATAGGTATTTATATGTTATTTTAGTACACTTTTAGTACACTTTAAACAAAAAATATTTAATCAATTAATTCTTTCTTTATTTCATTTTATACATACTAAGACACAAAGCCTTCAAAAACATATCTTATAATAAAATAAATTTTTAGGATAAGATATGAGAGTTGAACCTATCAGGGCTATTTCATCTATAGGTAAAATAAAACCAATTGAAAGTGTTCTTTCAAAGCCTGATAATATATCGTTTGTTGATATTATTAAAAGTATCCCAAAAGTAGACCGTAGTATAAAAATACAAAAACCAATAAATCAAATGTACATAAATAGTTATGTCCTTGATATAACTAATAAAGGTATGGAATATTTAAAACTGTATAAAATGATTTTTATACAGTTATAAACCAAAATGTTTTTAGTTACACAAAAGAGTTAGAAATAATTTATAAAAATTATTAAAACTATTTTTAGTAAATAATTATTTTATTTCAGTATACTAACTACTATCAAATAGAAGAAATGAAAAGGAACCTATGAATCTATCAAAATCACTATATACAAGAGGTTTACAATGCATAAAGTCTCTTTGGCTTAGTAAATATAAAAAAGATTCATTATCTGCTCCTGATAGCACTGCTGAGGCTATTTTTAATACTGGTAATGAAGTTGGAGAGTTAGCATGTCAATTATTTCCAAATGGTGTAGAGATAGAATTTAATCCAAGTGATTATGATGGAATGATAAAGAAGACAAAAGAGTTAATCAATAATAATACAAAAAACATCTATGAAGCATCTTTTAACTATGATGACATTTTTGTAGCAGTTGATATACTTCATATCAATGATGATAGTAGTGTAGAAATCTATGAGGTTAAAAGTTCAACAGAAGTAAAAGATATATACAAACATGATGCAAGTATTCAATACTATGTATTAAATGGTCTAGGATATGATGTAAAAAATGTATCTGTAGTACATATAAACAATAACTATGTTTATGATGAAGAGCTAGAGATAGATAATCTTTTTACTATTGCTAATATTACAGTTGAAGTTTTAGAATTACAAGCAGATATACCTACATACGTAAAAACATTTGAACAGTTTTTACAAGATAAAGAAAATGAGCCACAAATAGATATAGGTATGCACTGTTCTAAGCCTTATGATTGTGATGCTATTAAGTATTGTTGGTCACATATACCAAAATATAGTATCTTTGATATATCAAGACTTAGAAGTGATAAAAAGTTTGAACTTTATCATCAAGGTATCGTAAACTTTTCAGATATACCAGATGTATCAAACTTCTCAATAGCTCAACAGATTCAAATAGAATCAGAGCTATCACAAAAAGAGATTATAAACAAAGAAGCTATAAAAGGGTTCTTGGATGGACTATCTTATCCAATATATCATTTGGACTTTGAAACATTTCAACAAGCAATTCCTGAGTGGAAAGGGATAAGTCCATTTATGCAGATACCTTTTCAATACTCTATACATATTGAGCAAGAAAATGGAGCTTTAGAACATAAAGAGTTCTTGGCAGTTGACGGTAAAGACCCAAGATATGAACTCTCACTTAAACTTACAGAAGATATACCAAAAGATGTAACTGTACTAGCTTACAATATGGGATTTGAAAAAGGTGTGATAAGAAAACTAGCAAATCAATTTGATGACTTGTCTTATCATCTTATGTGTATACATGACAATGTACAAGACCTTATGATACCATTTCAAAAAAAAGACTACTACACACCATCTATGAGAGGTAGCTACTCTATTAAAAATGTACTACCATCTCTAGTTCCAGAAATGGAGCAAGCATATAAGAAGCTAGATTTAGTTCAAAATGGTGGTGATGCTATGCAGACATTTGGAAATTTGTCAAAAATGGATGAATATAAAAAACAAGAATATAGAAAAGCATTGCTAGAGTATTGTAAACTTGATACTTTGGCAATGGTTAAAATTTTAGACAAATTAAAGGAGAGTGTTAGATGAGTGAAGAAAGTAAATGTGATTATAAAGATATAAAAGATTATAAAAGTGCTTTTGAGTGTTTTGAACAAAGGTTTTTAGATGAAAAAAAATCTATTTTTAGATTAGATAATAATGATGTAATTTTAAATGAAGAAAGTGTTAAATATTTGATGGATAATTTTGTTAATAACGGTTATTCTGGTGATGCTAGTTTTATAGAAAAAATTAGACATCAACTTATTTCTAATCCTAAAGAAAAATCTACTGAATATAATATTATTAAAAATGCTATTGAAATTTTAGCTACAATAACTTGGTTGTGGAGAGTACCACCTTCAAATGCAAAAGATAGAAGTACAAGCGTGGAAGAAATCTTAAATTTACATACATCACAAAAAGACTTAGATTTAACAAATAATCCATTTTTTAATAAATTTTCAGGTTTTGCATCAACTGGTACTTATTACAATACTAATAAGCCTACAGAATTAGCTTATGTTATTCAATTTTTAGATTCATATTTAAAAGATGAAAATAAAGAAAAAACTTCTATTGATATTCTTCAATTAGAGAATTTTAACGGTAAAATGAAAATAAAAACTACAAAAGATTATTCAAAATATAAAGATGGCAAAAAAAATAAATCTGGAACAGAGCTAAAAATAGATGATAAGCCCGATACTTCTCATGATAAGCCCAGAACGGTATCAATTCATAATGCACTACTCCACTTATTTGAAAGTGATAGTTATATGCCAATTCTAAGTAATGACCATAAAGAAAAAATATCTAAAGCTTTTAGAAAAATATTTATTATTAACGAAGAGGATATTGATAAATCAATTATTCAAATCAAAGCAGAGTTGCAAAAATTGGGAATCGATACAAAGAAACCACACTTCTTTTATGAGAACAATGTAAAAAATATTTGGCAAGGTGGACTTGATTTTGAATCAAAAAATATAATTTTACATGGTGCTCCAGGAACTGGAAAAACATATATGACAGAAGAAACTATAAAAGCAAGAAAGTTAATAGAAAATAAGAGTGAGTATGAATTAGTTCAATTTCACCCTAGCTATGGTTATGAAGATTTTATTGAAGGTATTAAACCAATTGGTTTAGAAAATGGTCAGATGAAGTTTGCTCTTAAGAATGGTGTATTTAAACAAATGTGTATAGATGCATTTACAGAGTTGAAAAAGAATCCAAATAATCCTAAAAAGTTTTATTTTATAGCAGATGAAATAAATAGAGCAGAACTTTCAAGAGTGTTTGGAGAGTTATTATTATGTCTTGAAGATGATAAAAGACTTAAAATAGTTGGTAAAAAAGTTCAAGGTACAAAAGTTAAGTTACCAAACTCTAGTCTTTGGAATGAAGAACATGTTGTAGTTTGTGCCGATAATGAAGATAAAATTGTAGATAGTTTAGATGATAGAAAGAATTGGTATTTTGGTGTACCAGAAAATATATATTTTATTGGTACTATGAATGATATAGATAGAAGTGTAGATAGCTTCGATATGGCACTTAGAAGAAGATTTGTATGGAAACATTACAGATGTGATTATGATGTGGTAGAAAATAGCTATGAAAATAGTGAAAAATATATTGAATTATGTAAAAATCTAAATAAACATATTACAAGTGTAAAAGGATTTAATCTAAGCAATTCTTATGAGCTTGGACAATCTTATTTTATGAAACCAATTAAATTAACTAAAAAAGAGTTAGATAGGGTTTGGATTGAACATATAGCACCTATTTTAAAAGAATATTTAAGAGCAGAATATAATGAATCTGAAATACAAAAACACTTAGATGAAGCAAAAATATTATATTCATTGAGTTAATATGATACAAATAGTTGATAATTACTATCTTAATAATTTAGTTTTAATAAATAAAAAAGATATTAAAGATAAGACAAGTAGAATAAATAAATATTATGCTATTTCATTTAAAAAAGATACATCTGATAAAAATAAGATAGAACCGCTAAATATAACTCTAAAAGATTATACAAATAAAGAGTATCCTAACAACACCTTTTTCTCATTCTTTAAAGATGAAGATAAAAGAGATAGTAAAAATGAAGATGATTTAATAATCTCTATCAAAAAAGATGAAGATAATTATCTAGCTCAAACAGGCAACTATGTTGGAAAGTTCAAGTGGGATGGACTAGAAATAGATATAAAATCAAGATTTTCTAATATCTTTTTAGAAAGGATGCTAAACTTTGCAAATGATGTGTTTCTAGATGATGTAAGTGTATCTGGTAAAGATAGTAAAAATGAACTTGATATATCAAAATATATCATCTACTATATGTTTGTACAAAATCTTGAAAAGGCATTTCTTTTAGGGCTTCCAAAAGCTTATAGAAGTATCTCTCATCATGAGATGAAACTCAAAGGTAAGATAGATATAAATAGATTTATCAAAAATGATATTCCATTTCAAGGAAAAGTATCTAGTGTAAGTAGAGAACAAAAAGAGATACAAGAGATAATAGATGTACTATACAAAGCAGTAAAAATAATAGATAAAAGTAAAAAGTTTAGTCTAAAAAATATCTCCCATATAAAAACACATCTAAAACAAAATAGAAGCAACAAGTATGTATCAAATGAGACTATAAATAAAGCACTAAAATCAAAAGCTTTACAAAACCCTATATTTTCACCATATAAAAAAGTACTTGAATATGCAAAGTTTATTATCAACGGTGCTAATATAGAACAAAACAAAGATGGTAAAAATAACACTTATGGATTTTTGATAAATGTAGCAGAGCTTTTTGAGATATATGTAACAAAACTTTTAGCAAAAGAATTTCCAGATTGGAATGTGTCAAGTCCAAAGATTGAACTGTATGATAATCCAAGTATGTTTTACAAAAGAAAAATCATTCCTGATATTGTTATGATAAAAGATAATGATGTAATGGTATTTGATACTAAGTATAAACGAATGAATATGCGTGGTCGTGATCAAAACGGTGCAGGTGATGTAGATAGAAATGATTTCTTTCAGATAAATACCTATATAAGCTATTATCATAACCAAGGCTACAATGTAAAAGTTGGTGGACTACTGTATCCAATGGATTCGTTTAAAAAAGAGCATTGCCATAGTGAAACTTGGTTTGGGAATACTCAAACAAAATTTATAGTTGATGGGATAGATTTAAGTAATTTACAAGAACCAAAAGAAAATGAAAATAAATTTACCCTAATAGCTATAAGAGAACAAAAGTTTATCAAGCGTATAAGTAACTAAATGGTACGAAAAACAAATTTTTTCATACTATTTATGGTATGATTAATCAAAATAATCATACTACTTCAAAAGGAATATAGATGAAAAGATGGATATGGGAACAAGAAAATTACCCAAATTTTGTATACGACATATCAAAACTACAATTATTGCTTGAGAAAACTTCAAAAGAGCAAGGTTATCTTAGTGCTATAATGCTATCAATGAGCCATGACATAAGAATCAAAAGACAAAGTGAAGCTTTAGCAGATGAAGCGATAAACACCTCTGCAATTGAAGGTGAAATATTAAATCGTGATAGTGTAAAAGCATCTATTAATTCAAAGTTTGGTTTTGAAGAGGTTGATTATGCAAAAGTGGATAAATCTACTGATAACCTTTTAGAATTGCTCATTGATGCAAATAGTAATTATGATGAAGATTTAACTCTTGATAGACTATACAGATGGCACTATACTCTTTTTGAAAATTATAAAGGTCTTCAGAAAATAAATATTGGTCAATTAAGAGGAAATGATACAATGCAAGTAGTTGGTGGTGGATATACAAATGTGAAAGTTTTTTATGAAGCTCCAGCAAGAGATATACTAGAAAAAGAGCTTGATAATTATTTAAAATGGTTTAATACAACCCCTCCAAGTTTAATAAAAGTAGCTATTAGCCATTTGTGGTTTGTGATAATTCATCCTTTTGATGATGGAAATGGAAGAATTGCAAGAGCTTTAAGTGATCTTGTATTGTCTAAAATTGAAGAGTCTAAAATATCAAAACTCTATTCAATGTCAACAGTTATAAACAAAAATAGAAATGGTTATTATAAAGTTTTAGAACAAACAACAGGATATATCAAAAAATCAGATAATCATCTTGATATAACACCATGGTGTGAATGGTTTTTGGATACTTTACACACATCATTAATAGATGCAAAAAATAAAATAAATTATATATTTGATAAAACAAAATTTTGGGATACCTATAAAAATAAAAATCTCAATGCAAGACAAACAAAAGTTTTGAATTTTATTTTAGATATTGGAATAGGACAATTCAAAGGAAACTTGAGCAAAAAAAAATATATGAGTATTTCAGATACTACTTCAACTACAGCTTCAAGGGATTTATCAGAACTTTTAGAATATGGATGTATTAAACAAGTAGAGGGTACACAAGGAAGAAATGTGAGTTATAAAATAATAATATAAAATTAAAGCCTTAGTAAAAGTGATTTATAAATATCAAAACAGACACAAAGCTGTCATATAACTATCTTATACTTCTTTATCAAAACAAAAGAGGTATAAAATGAAAAATAAAGAGATAAAAATTGAGTTGACACTAAACAGTCAAAAATTACACTGTGGACATAACTTTTTAGAAGATATTGTTTGTAAAATTTCAGATATAAAAGAAAACAAAAAGATATTTGATATTCTGTCATACTCAAATAATGATGAAGTAAGAGAAGATATATCAAGAAATGAGTTTCTTTCTTTAAAAGCGATTGACAAGCTTCTAAATGACGAAAATATAGAGGTTGTAGATAATCTACTTTCAAATAGAGATATAAATAAACATATCACAAATAAGCAACTAAATAAAATCATAAAAAAAGATAATACAAAACTACTTTGTACTATTGGAAAAAGTATAGATGAATTTCAAAGTTGCAATATTTGTAAAGTGATAAAAAAACTTGCAAAATACCCTAGTAGCAAAGTTAGATATAGTTTATTGCAGTGGAGTGTGTCAGATATGCTTACGATGAAAACACTTAAACTACTTTGTAATGATAGTGATACAGATGTATCAAATGAAGCAAAGAAAGAGTTAAAAAGTAGATTAGATTAGTTGCTATTTTTTTACTAATGTTAAGTAGTTGTAGTATGTTAAAATATTTTGACTGATAATTGAAAAATAATCTTCTGAATCTAAGTGTAGTATAAAAAAATAAAGAAATAATAATTTTAGTTAGGATTAAAGAACTTGTATAATACAAAAAAAGTTTATCAAATAATTATAAACAGACATAACGATGTCAAGTATATATACTAAACTACCCCTATGAAAAAAATAAATCCATATGCCATAAGTCACTTTCAATACGGTAAACAAACTTTATTTATATTATCCAATATAGATGAGTTTGAAGTACCATTTGTAAGGATTATCGATGATAAAAACTACTGCGATATCACTATAAGTGATTCACCTACTATCTTAGATGCAAATTTTGAATATGACATAAAAAAAATAAGTGCATTTATCCTAAAATACAAAAAGATACTATTGGAACATTGGGATTTTAAAATATATAGTACAGAACTAGTAGAATATATATCTAATGATTTAAAGTGAGAAGATGTTGGAAAAAATATAATAAAACAAAATTTATGTACTATTTAATTACATCAAGACACAAAGCTGTCAAAGTATTCATATAAAATATTCTTTAAATACAGGAGCTTTACATGATAGAAGAAACAATGCAATTTTTAACACAAATTCAACCACCAAGAAATCATAAAAATATAGAGTCACTAAACAAAGTGGCTTTATATATAAAAGAGAAGTTTGTGTTGTATGGTTTGGAAACACAATACCAAACATACGAAACAAATGGTAATACCTATAAAAATGTAATAGGTGTACTAAATCCTCAGTATGAAAAAACTTTGGTTATTGGTGGTCATTATGATGTATGTGGTGATATTCAAGGGGCTGATGACAATGCAAGTGCTATTGCTGGTGTAATAGATACTGCAAGACAACTATCACTATCAAAAGAGCAGTTAAACTTTAAAATAGAATTTGTAGCATTTACACTAGAAGAACCACCACATTTTGGGCTAGAAACAATGGGGAGTTTTGTTCATTCAAAATCTTTAAGAGATAATGATAGAGATGTAATAGGTATGATAAACTATGAGATGATAGGGTATTTTACAGATAAACCAAACTCACAAGACTACCCTATAGAGTTTATGAAGTCTTTTTATCCATCTACTGGAAACTTTATAGCTAATGTATCAAATGAAAACTCAAAAGAGTTTTTAACAAAATTTGATTTTGGAAATGTAGATAAAAAAATAGAGTCTTTTGATATAGTACTTCCTGAGCCATTTTCACTTATAACAGCTTCAGACCATCTAAACTATTGGCAACTTGGATTTAATGCTATTATGATAACAGACACAGCACACTTTAGAAATCCAAATTATCATAAAGATACAGATACGATAGAGACCATAAACTTTGAGTATATGCAGTATAGTATAGATATGGTTGTAAATGGAATCAAAAATTTAAATATTTAAAAAAAGAAAACAGACACAAAGCTGTCATATAATTAGTTTATACTTCTTAAATAACAAAAGGATATAAAAATGCCACAAATACTAAAACACATAGATAAAATAGCAAGAGAGAAAAAAAGAGATGTTCTTTATATAGTTTTTAACGAACAAAAAAATGACAATGACTTAGATATAGAAAAATATCTTTCATATGACTATAAAGAAGATAAAACAAGACAAGAGCTTTTAAAATGGCTAGATGAAAACAATATCCCTTATGAAAAGTGTGGACCAACAGCAAGTGAAAATGGCTGGGAGTCTTATCGAGGTCAGTTATATATAGATGTTCCTATGGATGAAAAAGATGAGCGATATTTAAAACTAAATGAACATTTAGAAGATGAAAAAGGTGATGTTAAGATTGAGGGTATTGGATACTATTTTTTACCTTTAAAAGTTGCTATGAAAAATGCACATCATGATGAACCAGGCTTTTGGGAAAAATGGGCGGAAGATTTTTAAAACGGACACTATGTTGTCAAAACTATAGTGTAATATAAGATATCTTATTTGTTCAAAGGGGTGTTTTATGAAAGGGATTTGGAAAGCTTATATAGATAAAGAGTTTTTTACTAAAGATATTAAAATCAAAAAAAATAAATACAAACATCTAAAAAAAGATAAGTTTAAAGTGATGTACGATAAAAATTTGCTTGAAGATGATGACCACTTTTACAATAAACAAATAAGTCCAAAAGATATAAAAAAACTTTTGTGGATAGAGTTGTCAAGAAGAAAATTCTTAAAAAAACTGGCATCTAAAAAAAATAGAGGAAAACTTAAAAACTGGATAAAAAAAGGTGACTTTGAACAAGAGATACCTACTCATTATTTAAGTGGGTCTATGGAAAGAGAACTGCATTAAAATAGATGCAAAATTTAAAACAATAAAAATAATAAGGAAAAATCATGGCAAAAATAGTAATATTTACAGGAGCTGGTATCAGTGCTGAATCAGGAATAAATACATTTAGAGATAGTGACGGTCTTTGGGAACAACATAGAATAGAAGATGTATGTACCAAAGGTTGTTTAGAAACAAATAGAGAAGCAACTGTATCTTTTTATGATGCAAGAAGACTTGACTTAGAAACAAAGAAGCCAAACAAAGCTCACTATGAAGTTGCAAAACTAAAAGAGAAATATCCAGATAAAATAGCAATAATCACTCAAAATATTGATAATTTATTTGAAAAAGCAGGTTGCGATGATGTGATTCATGTGCATGGATTTTTGACACAAATAAAATGTCAAAGTTGTGAGTATATTGAAGACATAGGATGTACAAAGCAAGATGATGCTTGGGAAAACTGCCCTATGTGTAAAAGTGGTTTACGACCAAATGTTGTATTTTTTGGAGAAAGAGCTCCTTATTATGAAGATATGTTTAAAGAGATTGATGATTGTGAGTACTTAGTTGTTATTGGTACAAGTGGAGCTGTTTTATGTGTAGATTTGATGATAGGTAAGGAGATGAAACATACAGTTTTAAACAACTTAGAGCCAAGTAGTAGTCTTAATCATAAGAAATTCAAAAAGGTATTATTTAAGCCAGCTACTCAAGCTATAGATGAGATAGTGCAAGATATTGAAAAGTTTTTAAAAGATCAGCAATGAGATTGTACTTAGATGATATAAGAGAACCAAAAACAAGTTTTGATGCTATAGTTAGAAACTATGATGAAGCTGTTGCTTTTGTAAAACAAAACGGCATACCATCATATATATCTTTTGACCATGACCTTGGCTGTGATGAAGATATGCAGCCTTTAAAAAGTGGACATGATTTTGCTAAGTGGTTGGTTGAAATGGATATAGACGACAAGTATAAGTTCCCAGATGATTTTGACTTTAATGTGCATAGTGCAAATCCAATAGGTAGAAATAATATAGAATCAATACTATATAATTATCTTGAGTTTAAAATATCTCATGCGATGTAAAAAGAGTAAATATGTATAAGTTGGATAGTGCACCTATTTTTTTAGAGTTTTTGAATATGTTCTTAAAAGAAACAGGTTCAAAAGTAAAGATAAAAAGAACCAATAGGTTATTTTTGTATGATAAGTGTGTATGTGGTAAAGATTACTGCAACACCTTTTTCTTAAAATCAAAAAGAAAAATAGATGATGAACTATACCTAAGCCATAGTATAGAAACAAACAAAGGAACTTTTAGCATAGAGTTGCTTGATGATGGTACTTTTGTATTTTCAGCAACAAACAGTAAAAACTTTCCTTTTAAAGAGGAGTTTGAAAAGATGTTTAAAAACTACAAAGCAACAGTAAAAAATAAACTATTATCATTTCCTGCAAAACAAAAACTTTTCACAAAAGATAAACAAAAACTTCATAAGTACTTTATGGACTTTGAAGTACTTGATAAAGTATATATGATAGATGAAACTATAGATAGTTGTATCAAGAGGTATATTTAATATCATGATAAATAGCAGTAAATATTTTGAAGATATAGTAAACCTTAGCAATAATGTCTTTGATGATATGATAAACTCTCACACAGATAGTATGGACAAGCTGGCTTTTTATAACTGCTTTAGTAAACTAGGAGCAATTTTTGTAGCTATTGAAGATTTTAGCAGTTTTGTAGTGCAGAATTTTGATACTGAACCTATGCTAAAGAATATCAAAGTGTGTGGAACTTTTATCAAATATCAGTCTATATTAAATAAACTTTTGTTCAATCTACATACACTACTAAAAGAATATATCTTAAATATAGCAAATATGAGTTATCTTGATAGTGACGATAAAAAAATTTACATCATAGAAAGATACTTTGTATCAAAGGACTATTTTAGCTCTATAGTTCAAGAGTATTACAAAGCAGCAAAACTTTTGGACGACTATGAAACATTTTCATACCAAACGATAAACTATCAAAATAAAGGCTCTACAATACTAAAAACTCATACTATAGATATAGGCACATACAAGAGTAAAACAATACTGAAAAATGAACTAAATAAAGCAAAAAATAATCTTTTGACTCTTGAAAATAAACTCAAGAAATATATCACTGAAAACTTTACTATAGAAGATTTGGTTTGATGTGTTTGAAAAATATCTAACCAAGACACAAAGCTGTCTAATCAATACTATATAATGTTACCATAAATATAAAAGGTAACACTATGGCTAACAATATCAAAAAAAAACAATTAAAAAAACTTCGTAAGTTTAATGATAAATTACTATTGCTTCAAAAAAAGTTATTAAATGAGATGATATGTTTAGATAAACTTTTAAGTAAAAGAGTTAAAAATAAGAATGACCTTTTAGATGATTATGAGATTGAATTAAAGTTGACATTTGTTTTAAATGAAAACGATAAAAACTATAATGAAAATGAAGATAATATCATCACTGGTATTTATGAGTGTGAAAAAAATATCTCAAAGCGAAACAAACAAAAAAATTATATATATAACCGTAATCATAATGAATTTATGTTTTGGAATCATCCTATGAAAGGTGATTATCATTGTTGGTGGTTTCACTGTTTATATGACCATAATCATCTAAGCTTTGAAGATATATTAAAAATTGGAACTATTTGGAGTGATATAGAAGTACAGTATCAGTATATTGATAATATAAATTTTAAAAGTAAAAAAGAGAAATAATTATGATGGATATAAATATAATTGAAAAGATAAAACAAACTATAAAAGATGCAGATGCAATTTTAATAACTTCAGGTGCAGGTCTAGGAGTAGATAGTGGACTCCCTGACTTTAGAGGAAATGAGGGTTTTTGGAAAGCATATCCACCTATAAAAAAGCTAGGGCTTAGCTTCCAAGAGATGGCTAATCCTATTTGGTTTACAAACAATCCAGCTCTTGCATGGGCATTTTATGGACATAGATTAAATTTATACAGAGAAACTATCCCTCATGATGGTTTTAAGATGTTATTGGACTTAGTAAAGCAAAAGAATGATAACTATTTTATATTTACATCTAATGTAGATGGTCAGTTTCAAAAAGCTGGATTTAATAAAGATAAAATATATGAAGTACACGGAAGTATACATCATCTGCAGTGTTCAAATACATGCAGTAAAGATATTTGGGAAAATGATGAAGATATAGAAGTAGATATGGATAAGTTTGAAGCTATAGATATTCCACTTTGTCCTAAGTGTCGTGATATAGCAAGACCAAATATACTTATGTTTGGTGATTGGGGATGGAATGGTAGACGAGCAAGTAATCAAGAACAACGATATATGAAATGGCGAAAACAAAATAGACTTAAAAATATTGCTATAATTGAAATAGGAGCAGGTAGTGCTATCCCAACAGTTAGAGTAGAGGGTGACCATCTAGCAAAATATCAAAAAACAGCAAAATTAATAAGAATAAATCCAAGAGATTTTAAAGTTAATCCAAATACAAGTTTTTCTATACCCTTGGGCGGACTTGATGGTATAAAGGAAATTATCTAATCTCCTTTATTAAATATATATATTACAGAAAATTGTGAGTCATTATTTCAAATAACTTATCAAATAGATATGTAGCAATCTCTTCTGATTTTAGCTTTAACTCAATCATTTTGTCTCCTTAATATTTTCAATATGATACATAAATAATTAGACAGCTTTATGTCTGCTTGATAATCTATCTTTAATATGTAATAAACTACAATATACTGAATATAATAACTAAGGCTTAAAATGGCATACAAACAAGACTACGATAAAATACTTACAAGACTTACTATAATTCTAAAAAAACTTAATGAGGGTGAAGCTCTTGGTGTAAAAGAGTTAGCAGAAGAGTTCAATGTATCTACAAGAACAATCCAAAGAGACTTTAATGAAAGGCTTATATCTTTTCCAATAATACAAGAGAGTAAAAAATGGAAAATGCAAGATGGTTTTAAAATAGAAAAGTCAAATTCTATTGAAGATACAGTTGTACTTGATATAATGGAAAAAATCAGTGAAAATGTAGGTGGTCAATTTTTCTCAAAAGCTAAAAAGCTATTAGGAAAAATAAAAAATGAAGACTACAACCCTATCTATGCAAAGCTTGACCTAGAAGATATAAGTGACAAACTAGTTGAGATACAAACATTAGAATCAGCAATAAAATCAAAAAATATCATAGAGTGTAAATATAAACTCGATAAAAATATAGATATCATTATTAAGCCTTTAAAAATAGCAAACTATGAAGGGTTTTGGTACTTAATAGCACTTGATAGTAGAAATGATGTTTTGAAAAAATATTATCTAAAAAATATCTCAAATATAAAAGTTCAAAATGAAAGTTTTGAAACTACTAAAAAACTTGATGAACTACTGGAAAATTCTATATCTGTTTGGTTTGAACAAAAAAATGAGCCATTTGATGTGAAGATATTTATAAGCAATACAGTAGCAAAATACTTTAAAAGAAAACCTATCTCAAAAACACAAACTATAGACTCACACCACGAAGATGGAAGTATGATTGTAAATGTGAAGATAACTCATGATATGGAGATAATACCTATTGTTAAGTACTGGATGCCACATTTGAAAGTTTTAGAACCTACTACTGTTATAAAAAAAATAGATGCAGACATTCAAGCTTTTACAGCTCTTGATTAAAATCAGGCAGCTTGTTTATGGTCTAATAAATATTCATTAGTAAATTTTTGAGTATCCATTTTCCAGATTTTATTTTCTTGATAGATAGGAAAATGTATTAATCTCTCATTTAAGTCTCTTTGTATCGTTCTTCTTGATACATTATATTCTTCAGCTAATTCATCAATAGTAACTTGTTCTTGTCTATAAAGTTTAGCAATAATATTTATCAATCTAAATAATTTTTTATCATATTCATGTTTATACATTTTTTTCCCTTTTTGTGATACTTCTACTTTTTATATAATTACTTAGTGATGGTTGAGTACCCTCACCAATATAATCAACTATTTTTTGTACAGAAAGTCCAAGAGAATAAAGCTCTTCAATTTTATCTTTATGTTTATCATACTTGCTGGTTACTTGTTGCCCTACTTGTCTACCTAGTTTTTTACCACTTGCTCTTGCAGCTGCTAAACCTTGCTTTGTTCTTTCAGATATAATCTCTCTTTCTGTTTCAGCAAAATAACTATATATAGATAATAATAACTTTGACAAAGCATTATTTGCAGTTGAGAGTTCTGGCTGATTTACAAATATAAGTTTTATTTCATATTTATTAAATTTTTCTACTAGATTTAATATCTCCAACATATTTCTACCTAGTCTTGAAAGTTCAGTAGCTATAAGAGTGTCCCCTTTATCTAGTAACTCAAAGACCTCATCTATCAATCGTTCTTTTTGATTTTTTCTACTACTTACTTCTAATTCTATAAATTTTTCAATTTGTATTTTATTTCCATGTGCATATTCCAAAATTTTATGTTTTTGATTTTCTAGTGTTTGCTTGTCCGTAGATACCCTAATATAGCCTAAATATTTATTCAAAATACACCCTTATAAGTTTAGATGTCTTATTATAATAAGACTTATATTAAATATAACTTTAATACTACCAATTAAACTTATATATTTTAAAAGTCTAGATGGTCGTTTAGAGTTATATTATAAATTTTATGCACTTCTATATTTTTTTTATCAATACCTAAGTCATATAAAAATATTTTATGTTCATTTAATTCTTCTTCTTTATAGTAACTAACAATCCATTTTGTTTCTTTTGTAACATATTTTGCAACTTCTTCAAAGTATTTTTTGTCTATTACTGATAATGAGTGACCTAGTATACAAATTTTGTTTATGCTTGATAGTTTTTCAAAAAAATTGCTATTATATTCTATGATATTTTCTATTGGCTTGAAAGTCTTTTTCAGGTACTTATTTTCAACATCTTCTCCTTGATTATTTAAATTATAAATTTCATTTATATTACAATTGTTCTCTACTTCTTGTGTATTTCTATGTCCTACGACTAACCTATTATTTCCATTATTTACTTTGTTGTGTATATACAATATGTTATCATCATTAATGTTATAAAGTTTTTCTAAAAGTGTGGTGTAGTTGAAACTTAGGTATATATCATTTTTATTCAAATTAAATTTAGAACAATCAATTAAATCAATATATTTTTCAAGTCTATCTTTTACCCAATTACCAAAACTTTCTATTAAATTATCAATTTCTATTAAATTTTCTTCAATTATAAAATGATATGTATCATAGTCTGGTTGTGTTCTATCACTTTTTTCATAATCTATACAATCTTCAGCATCAAGTCTTATTGTTGCAAAATCTGGTTCACCCAAAGTATTTTCAAAGTCAGACCATAATAAATCTGAATTACAAAAAAGTTCATTTAACTTATTGTATAAGGAATTATTACATTTTTCTACATAGCATTTAAAATGCTGATAGCTTGATGGTATTCCATGATATAGGTCAAAACCATTACCGATAATGATAAGATTCATTGTACACCTTCAACAATCTCAATCTCATCAGCAGTAAGCCCATACAACTCATAAACCATACTATCTATCTCTTTATCAGTTTTGTTTATTTGACTTTGTAATTCTAAAGCTTTATTCTTATCATGTTCAAAAAGTTCTTCCCATTCCTCTTTTAGTTTTCTCTCTTCTAGTTTTGTAAGTTTTAATTTTTTAGCTTTTTTATATTCTTTTATAAACTCCTCAAACTCTTGTGTTTCAAAATTTTGTAGTTTTTTAGGTACTTTGTCTAGCTCTAGTTCTTTTATAAAATTTTGTTTTGTTTCTTGAAGTTTTTTATTTGAGGTAATCATCAATTCTGATTTTTGTATAAATGGTTCTTTTAAGATATTCTCTATATCAACGATAGGTATACTTTCAAAAGCAAGTTTCGTAAGATTTGTATTTGATTCTCCAAAATATAAATTATAGAAATAACTTATTAATGTAGAATTTAATATTGAAAGGAAAAACCTTATATCATATTCTTTAATTAAACTATTTACAAGATTAGCATTTGGAAAAATTATATGATTTTCATTATCATATGTTGCAAATATTTTATTTTTATTTTGTCCTACTATCCTTTGTAAGATAATTTTATCAGCAAAGTGCCAAGTTTTTGTTTTACTATCAATTTTCTCAATATTTACATACTTGTCTACATCGTCAACATAATACCTATGTGTATCTCTTCCCTCTAAGTATTTATGGCATATGTTATTTATCTGGTAAGTGTTTATTTCTGTTTTTGTAAATATTCCTTTTTCTATAATATTTTCATTTACTATCGTTTGTTTAGGAATACTCATCCATCCTTTATGTAATTCTAAATAATTACCTAATTTCATTTTACACTTTAATAGTTTGATTAATACATCAGATTGTTTAATAATAATTTTATTTTCAAAAAAAACTTTTATCTCATTTTGAAAAAGAGTTTTAATATTATTTTTCACTTTATCATCAATTGTTAAAGTATTATTTAATTCTTGTTTTGAGATAGTAGAAAACTTAGTCATTAACTGAGTTGACAAATTAATCTTTTTCAATAAAATAATTGAAGTTTCAGTATTAACATCTTCAAAGGGGAAAAATCTAAATGGAAAATCAATAATCTCTAAAATATGAGTATGTTCAATTATGTATTTTCTTAGATTTTCAAAGCTTTTACTTGTGTAATATGAGTTAGGTGTAATAAATCCAATTAAACCATTATTACTTAATTTATTATATACATTATCATATAAGAATATTTCATATAAATCCATTTCTGAAATTAATAAGTTTTCATATCTATCCCAAAAATAATCCCTATGTTGCTTTTCTATTTGTTTTGTAGATACATATGGAGGATTCCCAATCACCACATCAAATCCACCATTTTCAAATACTTCTGGAAATTCTTTTTCCCATTCAAATGCATTTGGTACAACATTTTTATCATCTATAAGCGAGTTTCCTACTTTTAGTTTATCTGCAAGTCTTGTAAGTGGTCGTTTATCTTCTATTGTTCTAAGCCATAGTGAAAGTTTCGCTATTTCAACTGCTTCTTCATTTATATCTACACCATAAAGATTATGTTCTAATACTTCTTTTTTCACATCTGTTTTAGCAAACTTCTCTTCACCAAAAAGTCCACCACCACCAAGTAATGTTTTTTCACTTTCATCTATATAACTATGTTCTTGTAATAGATAGTTTAATGCTTGATTTAAAAATGCACCACTACCACAAGCTGGGTCAAGTATTTTTAAAGACAAAAGATACTCTCTATAGTCTTTTAATGATTGTTCAGTTTTTAATTCTGTTTTATTTAATTTTGATGGATTTTTTGGTACTACTATATCAATACTATTTAAACCTAATAAATCTTTCTTTTCCTCACATAGTTTTCCTAAGGTATTATCTACTATGTATTTTGTGATATATTCTGGTGTATAAAATACACCATCTTTTTTTCGTTTTGTTTTTGTTTTATCAAAATTTTCATCGTTTATTGATGCTCTTAGTTCTTCTATGTCATTTAAAGAGTTCTCAAAAATATGCCCTAATATATTTACATCTATATCAGTATTAAAATTGTATTTTGTAAGCTGTGAGGGTATTTCTTGTAATACATTATCACTTATCATAAGATTATCTAAAATATCATCTTCTGCAAAAAGTCCACCATTATAAGCTGAGATATCTAGTCTATCATTCCCTTTATTTATAGCATCAAAATATATTTTAAAGTGTTCAAATAATGGCTCATGTCTATAGTCATTTTTAAACTGTTCTATTATCTTATCAATTGTATCAGCAGGGATAAAATCTCTATCTTCTGCAAAAAATATAAATATCATTCTATCTAGTATTTTTTGTGTTTTTATCAATAATATATTTTTATCAATTGCTTCGTTGTTATCTATTAAATTATTAAAAAGTTCTACTCGTAACTTTGAGTATTTTTTATAAATTTCATTTGATATAGTATCTTGATGATTTGATTGTTGTTCTTTTAGTTTTAAAGGGATATTTTGTTTTATATTTTCATAGCATAGTAAATAGTGTAACTCTTCAAACTGTTCATAAGTAAGATTGAAAAGTGAGTATTCTTGATAGTTTAGTTTATCATCAATATAAAATCTTATTAAATCAAAATTTGACATTATTACATAATGCGCATATTTTCTATTATGTGAAGTAAGATAACCAAATGCTTGTTCTATAACATTTGTACCTTTACTATCAAACTTTTTTGTATCTTGTCCTTTTAATTCTATCACTCCAACTACATTACCATCAACAGTAATTGCACCATCTGCTTTTTTACTATTGTTACTGTTCTTTTTTTCTCTTTCAAGATTAAAATCACTTGATTTCGTATCAAGGGAATAACCCAAGCAATTCATAAAAATATCTTCTAAAAAACCATCTTGATATTTTTCTTCTTTCCATCCTTTTATTTGCTCTATTTTGGATACAAACTTTTGAAAATTATTCCATCTTTCTTGAAGTACTTCTTTATTCTGATTTTTGATTTTATCGTGTAGTGAGTGTTCTGAAAATAATTGCATTGTATTCCTATAGAGTAATATTTTCTTTTAATATTAAGTTATTTAATACATAATAGGAAATAATTACTGATTATTGTAATTTATTGATATTATAAGTAAATTATACTTAATATTATTTAATTATCTAAAATATAGGTATCTATTACCTTTTTATAAAATATCTTTTGAAAAAAGGGTAAATATGTTAAAAAATAAAGATTTAAATGAAAAGTTTGGATTAAGTCTTAAAACTCTCTACAATTGGAGTACAAGTAGACCAGAGCTTTATGAGTTTTTAAAAAAGTCTGATGATTATTTTGATAAATCAAGAGATTTAGAATTGATACTTAGAGCCTATGAGGAAAATATATCTCCAACATTTGCAAAGGATGAGATAAAGTTTTTAGTAGAGATGAACTATAAAGATAAGCCAACTAATTTTTTCAAGACATTTCCTCAAAATTTTTTAGAACTATGTAGTAAAAAACTATCAAGTGAAAATAAAATTATCCTAAACATCTTACCAAAGATAACAACTCTTTCAGTTATAGAAACATACTTGCTTTTAGATAAGATATACAACTATCAACAAAAGTTAAAAAATAATAAGTCTGATATGGATATGGCTGATTTCTTTGAATATACATTTAGATGTTTCTATTTGAAAAAACATACTGCATAAGTACAGGACATAATAATATATGAACATTACTACTAATATTAACTTTGATACAATTAAATTTAGTAGTAATATATTATCTGAGTTTACTAATATTACATATAATTTTAAACAATATCTTAAAAATAATGGTTTTGATAAACTATATATAGATAACTCTAAAAAAAACAAAGTGAGAATACAATCAAATGAATGTATGGAATTTATAAAAGGTAATAGTAATTCTTTTACTATTGTACAAACCCAAAAAGTAAGAGAGAATATTATGACCTTTGAATTCTATGGTCTTAAGTCTTATTGTGATTGTGTAGATAGTTATAGAAAAAATATAATTATACTTTTTTTAGCATGGATAGAGTCAAATTCTTTTATTAATAATGTTAAAATTATAGGTGCAGATTTAGCTATAGATTTTATTGATATTCATCCTATACAAATAAAGCTAAATAGACCTATCCAAAAAGGAAAACCTCCTAAAATATCTCAAATGCCATCTTCTAAGGATTATTATAAAAATAATACATTTTATATGTATGATGATAACTATTTAATTTTTGAAGTTAATAAAGACTATGATGATAGAGATATAAAAAAATGCTATAAAGAATTATTTGGAGATGAATTATATTTAATTTACTATGAAAAAGAACTAAAATTTGCTAAAAATATTATTGAAGATTTTTATTCATCTAGTATGAATTTACTTGGAATGAAAATAGATAACAATTTTATACCTTATACACATACAAAACCAGCTGTAGATAAAATAAACTCTATACAAAGTAAACATAAAATAATTAGTGATGCTACTATTTATAATAACAAAGATATCTTTTTTAATTTAGACAGATACAAGAATGATACGTTTTATATTAAAGAAGTCAAGAAAAAAAACAAAAATAAAGAAGATATAATTGAGCTTGAATTATATGTCAAAAAACAATTATATATTGATAATCAAAAAATTAACATACTTATAAATGATTTAAAACATGATAAAATAATATTTAGTAAAAAGAACATTAAGAAATATCAAGTGAAACTTTATGATAAGTTTAAAAAAATATCTGATAAGTATTTAGTAAAAATACCTTTTACTAATATGTCAAGAGTAGAGATGTCTTTAAAATATGATAAAGGTGAAAATAAAAGAGGGATGATACTTAAAAAAATAGATGCTCTTGAAATACTAGTTGATAATAAAAAAATAAATATTTATAATGAAATAGAAAAATACCTTAGTGAAGAGTTACCTTATTACTCTTGTACATAAATATTTCATACTTGCAAAATAAGGACTTTTATTCTTTACCCTAATAAAGATATTAATTTATATTATTTTAATGCATATGATGTATTAAATGGCTTTTAAATATATACTCAAAAAAATAATAGAATATTATTATCTAGTATCTTTACTAATGTAAAATCAATTGTTTTTATTATCTTGATTTGCATAAATTTTTACAGTCTTAGCACCGTTTTGTATTAAATATTGCATCATCTTTTTATTTTCTGATTTTAAAGCAAAAGAATATGGTGTATCACCGTCTGGACTTACAAAGTTTACATCTGCACCATTGTCTATAAGTAGCTTTGCTATTTTATTGTGTGTTTTTGGAACATTATGTATATATGTATTTAATATTGTTTTATTTATTATCCCCATATCTTCATCATTTTCAAATATCAAATCAGAATAAATACTCAAAGCTGATAATAATGGACTAAATCCAGTTTTAGCAACTATATTCAGATCACAGTCTGCATATACTAAATATTCTACAAGTTGATAATTTCCTTTTATGATTGAATAAAAAACTGCTGTAAAACCATTATTATCTTTGGTATCAATATCTGCACCGTTTTGTACTAGAAACTTTACCATATCGATATCTTCATTATAAGAAGCTAGTAGTAGCAAATTGATACCATCTACTGTCTTTTGATTTATATCTATACCATTTTTTATCAAAAGTTTGTATGTATCATGGGTAGAATTTTCATCCAAAACAATATCCATTAAATTTACTTCTGATAAATCTATGCCACTATTTATAAAATTTTCTAGTTTTAAACGGTTGTTTTCTTTTAATATCTCTTTTATTTTTTCAGTTAAACTCATTTAAAGCTCCAATATTATTATTTAATAGATTATATTATCAAATTTGGTCAATATAATATCATAAAATATCAACATTGCTAATTTTTACAATTTTAGCAATAGTTTTCCTATGAATACCAGTATCACTTGAGATTTGATTTATACTAAGTTTTTTTTGTCTATACATGTTTTTAACTTTATCAATATTCTTAACTTTATAAAACGTTTTTATTTTATCGATAGTAGTTTTTTGTTTTTCTATTTCTCCATTAAATTTCTTATAATGATTGACCTTAATTATTTTAGTGTTTGACTCTAAAAATTCAATAAAATCTAATAATATATCTTTAACTTTTAAATCTTCTAAATTGACTCTTTTATTATCATATATAAATCTCATATTGCTAATTTCTTTAATAACTTTATCTTGAAATTTATCATGGTTTGTAGGTTCACATAGAAGTTTTTTTAAATCTAAACATGTAAGATATCTATTAAATAATCTTAATTCTATTCTAGTTACCTTAGAGTATATAGAATTAGCTAAACTTGAACCAGTATAAGTTTTATCATAAATATAGCAGGTAAATTTTGAGTTTCTCCCAGAGTAATAAGAATTTAAATATAAACCATTTGCTCCTTTACTATCATCTTTTTTTATACCTAAAGTAGGAAAGACTTTAAAGTCATTAAAATCACTAAACGAATCAACTGCAACATCTATTCTAGATATTGCTATCAAGTTCCTATATACCTCCCTTAATATATATAATTTTGTTTTATTTATATCTTTATATTGAGAAAGTCCTCCAAACTCATATGTATAGATTTGATGTAGTTTATGATATCTAACTTTTATTTGATTATCTTTTGAAATATTAATCTTGTAATTTGTTATATATTTTTTATCTTTAGTTTTTATATCAAAACTATGGTTTATTGTTTTATTTGTATCAAATACTTCTAAATATGTTAATTCTTTTTTCTCAATATCAAATGGATTTAGTTTTGTTGTGATGTGTATTGAGTCTATAGATACATTAATATTATAGTTATTATATACAGCTAAATTTTCTAATGAATTATAAAAATCATCAGTCATATCAACAAATGTATTAAACAATGGGCTATTATAGCTTTCTAAAATATTAGTGCACTCATTTTCTTGTACACGCACTTTTTGGTCGTATTTACTTTTTTCAGTAATTTTGGTATTCTCTATTTTCGAATGTTTTTTATTTGTTTTCAAGTTTCTTCTCCATAAATTTTAAAATATTTATTAGTGGACTAAAAAACTATTATTAACTATATTTAAAAGGAGTGATAGTATTGAAAAAAACAAAAACAGGTGGAAGACAAAAAGGTACTCCAAATAAGAAAAATAAATATGATGAAGTAAAACAATTAATTATTAAGTATTTAGCAAAAAGATATTCTTATAAGAAATGTGTTGATAAAATTTATGAGATAAAAAGTATTAAGCTATCTTCATCACGATTATGTGAATATGTTAATGAAAAAAATATATTTGATGAGGTAGAAAAATATATTAATAGTTTAACAAATGAAGAAAAAATATTGCATAGGATACCCTTAAAGAAAATACTTAAAAATACAAGTAATCCAATAAAAGAACTTGAAAGATACAATGAAAAATATAGATTACAACCATATCTAAATTTAAAGTATAACAGAATACATACATACAATTATACCCTTCAATTTAACTCATATTTGTCTAGAGCATATAATGAAGTAAGATTATTTGAAGAGCAAATTAAAGAGCAAATTGAAAATTATACTATTGATGATGATATTGAACTATTATATGAAGTAATAGAAAAAATTACTATTAGTTATAAATCAGCATACGAGTACAATCCTGATAGTAATACTAAAGATATAGATAATAATAAATATCAAGATGAAGTTAAAAATTATAAAAAGACTGGCTCAATCTTAGACAATCTTCTATCCAAATAAATACTTTAAAAGGAGTCAGAAATGACAGTAGATTTTAAGTATTTAGAGCTAATTAAAGATGTAAATGAAAAGGTTGATTTTTTAATAAAATCATTCGAAAGTAGAAATGAAAAAAGATGGTTATCAACAAAAGAACTATCAAATTATTTAGATTATTCAGAAGATAGAATTCATAAGTTAAAAGGTGTAGAGTTTATGGAGGGAGTACACTACCATAAAACGGCAGGCAAGTTGCTATTTGATATAACTAAAATAGATAACTGGGTTATGGGAATAACTACAGAGCAAAGTATTAATACTGAAAATTATATTAATGAGTTATTTGATGATATATTAACATCTAATGAAAAAAATACTACAATAGCTGCAAGCTAAAAGTGTTATGGGTATAGGAGAGATTCAATGAACATAACACAACCAAACTTATACAATAGAAATGATGTGCTTCAAGTATCATTTAGTTTAGATGGAAAACAAATTAAAAAATCATTAAAACTAAAAGATACTAAAGCTAATAGAAAATTAGCATTAACACAAATAATTCCACAGTTGATTATAAAAGCTAATAGTGGAGAGTTCTTTAAAAATACAAAGATTCCAACAGTTGATGAGTTTTCAAAAGTAAGTTTTGAGATTCACAAAAATGATAGGAAAGCATTTACACAAAAAAGTTATATTAGGTCTTATGAGCTTCATATAAAACCAATATTTGGTAATATGAAAATAGATAAAATAAAACCATCTTTAATAGCTTCATGGCAAAATAATTTATTAGAGAAACTAGCATCTAGTACAGTTCAAACAATTAGAATTATTTTTTATACTATGCTTGATGATGCATTAAGAGATGAGTTTATTAATAAAAACCCTATTGCTTTAATAAAAGCTCCTAAAAGTGAAGAAACAAGACTTAAAAAACCATTCTCAAGAGAAGAGATAAATAAAATTTTAAACTTTATTACTCCAAAAATGAAAGCATATTTTGCAATAGGTTTTTATACAGGTATGAGAACGGGTGAAATTATCGGTTTAAAGTGGTCTGATATAGATTTAAGTAAAAAGAGTATAAATATATCAAGAGCGATTAGACAAGGTGTTGAGGGTACTCCTAAAACCAAAAATAGTATAAGAGAGATTGAAATACTTGATGTGTTAATTCCTTATCTAAAAACTCATAGAGAACTTTCTAAAGAAAATTCTGTTTATGTTTTTGAAACATATAACAATAATCCTTTTACAACAAGTGATAAAATTAGTTCCCATTATTGGAAACCTTGTTTAGTTAAAGAAAATATTGAATATAGAAATCTTTATCAAATGAGACATACATTTGCATCTATGATGATAAGTAATGGAGAAGATATTTTATGGGTTGCAAATATGTTAGGTCATAAAGATAGTACAACAACATTAGAAAAATATGCTAGATATATAAAACAAGAAAAAAGGTCAAGAGGTAGTTTTTTAATAGAACAAAATTAGTACATTTTTAGTACAGTTAAAATTCAATCTTTGATAAAGTCAGTATTTAAAGGGGATATTGATTAGTGGCGGACGAGGAGAGATTCGAACTCTCGGTACCGTTACCAGTACGTATCCTTAGCAGGGATATGGTTTCAGCCACTCACCCACTCGTCCTTTTGTGATGGAGATTATAGTAGAGTGTAGTTGAAAAACACCTTAAAAACTAGATGTTTTTTAAAATCTTTTCAACTACTTGCGCTGGATTATCAGATTTATAAATTGGACGACCAACTACTATGAAATCTACTAGCTCTTTTTGTGCTAAACTAATATCAGCAACTCTTTTTTGATCACCTGCATCTTCTCCAAAAGGTCTTATCCCTGGAGTTAATGTAATAAATTCTTTTGATGTATTCTTTTTAATATCAAAACTTTCAAATGCAGAACTAACAACCCCATCAAGTCCAGCTTCAAAAGTATCTTTTGCAAATTTTGTAGCTTTTTTATCTATATCTTCATTATAAATATATTTAAAGTTATCGTTATCAAAACTTGTAAGTGCAGTTACAGCTAAAACTAAAGGACGATTAGGTTCATCTTTTATTCTATCCATAACTGTAGACATTGCAAGTTTACCTGCTGATGCGTGAACATTAAACATATCAACACCAAGTCCACATATCTCTTGTGCAGCATCAGCCATAGTATTTGGAATATCGTAAAGTTTTAGATCCAGAAATATTTTAAAGTTTGGATTAATTGTTTTTAAATTTTCCAAAAACTCTTTACCATCTCTTATATAGGCTCTAAATCCAACCTTTAACCATACATCATAATCTTTGATTTTTTGTGCAAGTATTAAATTTTCTTTAGCACTTGGCAAATCTAATGCAACACAAAGTTTCATCTATTTTTCTACTTTTTTAATACTATCTAAAACACCATTTATAAACTTAGGTGCGTTATCACTTGCTAATCTTTTTGATAACTCAATAGCTTCATTTATAACAATTGGTTTATCCAATCCACTAAAAAGAATTTCGTAAATAGATAATCTTAAAATTGCTCTTTCTACAAATCCAACATCATCAATAGCTCTTTGATTTAAGTGCGCAGATATTTCTTTGTCAACAATTTCAAGATTTTCAATCGTTCCATTGAAAAGATTTAAAGCGAAATCTTTTTGCTTATTTCTGATTTTTTTATCTTCTAAAATAATATCTGAAAATTTTGCAATAGCTTCATTTCCTAAATCATATGCGTAAAGTAATCCAACTACTGATTCTCTTGCTTGTGTTCTTGTAGCCATTATTTATCCATTTGCTCATAAAGGTCAAGCATCTCTATGATTGTAACCATAGCTTCTGCACCTTTATTTCCAACTTTACTACCAGCTCGCTCAATTGCTTGCTCAATAGAGTTTGTTGTTAAAACTCCATTTGATACAGGAATATTAAAATTCATAGTAGCGCTTGCTATCCCTTTTGTAGCCTCAGCAGAAATATAATCAAAATGCGGTGTAGCACCTCTAATTACAGCACCAACACAACAAATTGCATCATACTTTTTACTCTCTAATGCTCTTTGTAATGCAAAAGGTATTTCAAATGCACCTGGAACTAAAATTAAATCTAAATTTTCTTCATTTCCGCCATGTCTTTTAAATGCATCTTCAGCACCTTCTACTAATCTATCTGTAATAATATGATTAAATCTTCCGTTTATAATAGCAACTTTTTCAGTCCCTTTAAGTCTTAAATGACCTTCAATAATATTCATTATTTACCCTTTTAAAATTATATTTTCTTATTTTTCGTAATTATACCCTACTATTGCTTCAGCTATTAATTGGCTAATACATCCTGTATTTTAAAAATAACATCAACTGTTTTATACAGTTCATCAATTTTAAGCATATTTGGTCCATCACTTAATGCAACACTAGGATCAAAATGTGTTTCAAAGAAGAAGCCATCTACACCCACTGCCGCAGCCGCTCGCGCTAAACTTGGAACAATTGCACTATTTCCACCAGTAGTTTCTCCCGTACTTGGAACTTGTGCAGAGTGAGTAGCATCAAAGATAACAGGTGCAAACTCTCTCATAGCAATAAGATTTTTCATATCAACTATTAAAGAACCATAACCAAATACATTTCCTCTTTCACACAGCCATACACCATTATCTTTACTATTTTGATAATTTACCTCATCACACCCTCTTGTACTTAAAACTTTAGCAACTGGATGTTTCATACTATTTGCAGCTAAAAACTGCCCTTTTTTAATATTTACTTTTGCTTTAGTTTTTCCACAAGCAACTAATAAATCAGTTTGTCTACATAAAAAAGCAGGTATTTGAAGTACGTCTACCACTTGAGCAGTTGGTTCAACTTGGTATGATTCATGTACATCTGTTACTATTTTATAACCGAATGTATCTTTTACTTCTTGAAGTATTTTTAAACCTTCATCAAGTCCTGGTCCTCTAAAACTATCTAAACTTGTACGATTTGCTTTATCAAAACTTGCTTTAAAATAAAACTCAACTCTTTTGTTTTCATTTAGCTTTGCTAACTCTTCTGCTATTTTCATAACATTATCGCGACTCTCTATAACACAAGGTCCTGTAAGTATTATCATTTTTTAACCTTTTTTATTTTGTAAATGATATGAAGTTCTTTTTCTCCATACCAGTAGTAATATAATGAAATTCATAAGCATTATTTGCAATATATTCTAAATCATCAATTGCATTTTCATCACATGCAAAAAGTATTTTGTCATTAATTTTTAATTCTAAATCTGAATAAGGGAGTAATATATCTTGATTATCTCTAACAACTAACAATGCAATAATATTATTAAACTGTTTTCTATCTCTTCTTGAAGATTTCAAAGTTTCTAAAGTTAAAGTATTCTTTTCATTTAATAAATAATTATATATTTCATAAGATTCCTCTTTGTTAATATTTAGTTCATATTTTAGAGGATTTATATTAATATTCTTTACAAGTCTTGCCAAAAGAGCTTGACCCCATTGTTCATCTTTTGTCGTAATTAATCTAATCAATCTATCACTAAGTGGATTAGAAATTGCATTTGTTGTTTTGTGTATTAAAATTTGTTCAGGTATAAAAATATGATCTATTTTAGCATGAGCAAAAATTGAGAAGTCTGATATTTCATTCTCTCTGATAATTATAATAGCATCTTTATTTAACTTTTTTATTGTTGAGACTATAGATAAATTTGTAGTATCGTTTTGTGTTGCTACAATTACTAAATTTGATTCTACTACATTTGCTTGATTTAAATAGTATTTACCTTCTGCACTACCTAGAATAACAGTTTCCACACCATCTTGAAGAGCTTGTTCAACTTTTACTTTATCTGTCTCTATTATTGTTGGATATATTCCATTATCTACAAACATATTATAAAGATTCTTTCCAAGTCTTCCAAATCCACAGATGATTATATTTTCATCAGGGATTGAAAATGTTTTTGCATCTAACTTATGTGTCTCATATAACCAATTTTCTAGTTTAAATAAACTAGGTGCTTTAAGAGCCATTTGTATTTGATAAGAGATTATTAAAAATGGATTATCAACTATATCTGCACCCACATCAAGTAAGTTTCCAGTTTGTTCATCTGTAGTTGATTTTACAACTACATTTACTCTTGGGTTTAGGAGTTTTGAGGCAAGTGTTATTCTTAGATTTAATATATCACTTTCAAATAATGATACTACACCTTTACAATTTGGTGACTTTATACCTGCAAACTCTAATGATATTGGATTGTGTGCATCTTTAACAAGAACAGGTACATGAGGGATAAAACCTTCCAACATAAGGTAGTCAGCCCTAATTTGATCTTTTTCTATAACAACTACTCGCATTTTTGCTTTTAACATAATTTTTATTATTTCACTAGTAGTCTCATTGTAACCAAGAACAATAATAAAATCTTCTTTAATATTACTTGCTGATTTTTTAAATCTTGCAATTGCAATTTCACTTAAAAATAGTTTGTCTTGAAGTAAAGAGACTAAAGCACCTATACCATAAAACCATCCTAAAACTGTTAGGTAAATAGAGACAGATACCCATATTTTTTGCTCATAGGTAAAAGGGAAAGGGAACTCACCATATCCAATAGTAGTTGCTGTATATGTAACAAAATAAAAAGCATCAAAAATTGACACTTGATAAGCATTGCCTTGGTCATCAATCCCTGGAATAAGAATCAACCCAACCATTGCTATAGTATATGTAACAGTAATAACGACAAAAGGAAGTCTCATCCTTTGTAGTATAATCCAAAGTGAGCTATCGTTCATAAGGTACCACTTCTTTATTTACAAATATTATATTTTTCAAAAAGTACTATCTCTTTGATTTTAATGTATCACCTAGATACAGTATTACAGATGTAACATTAGCTAAAAGTGCTCCGCTACTTAAAGATATAATAATACCAAATGTTTCAGGATCTATAGTGTGATCACCACCATGAATAGTCCAAATAGTTGCGGCTACTATTAGTTGTAAGTCTGCTACTAAACTTGTAGCAATTAAAACAGAACCAATTTGTGTTTTATCACCAAGCTTTAAAACAGTTGCAATTAGATTTACAACAATTGCTGCAAATAACTCATACTTACTATGCATATTCATATCTAATGCATCACCGTACCAAAAACCAAAGTTTAATGTCATCGCAAAAATGATAAAAAAACCAGCTATTACTTTGTCTAAGTTCATTAACTATCTCCAATAATTATATAGTTTCTATTAGTTGTCAAGAAAGTATAGCTAATGTTATTTTAATTTGTTATTTTATTTGGAAGAAGTAATAACTAAAAAGTTATTACTTATAGTATCTCTTGAACTCTTCCTACATCACCACTTGTAAGTCTTACTTTTATACCGTGAGGATGAGAAGGGGAATTAGTTAAAAGGTTTTTAACTATCCCTTCTGTTAGGTTGCCACTTCTTTGATCTTGTTTTAAAACAATGTTTACTTTAATACCTGGCTTGATATTAATTCTTTTTTTTCCATCCATCTATTATTCGCCTGATGTTTTATCACCGTTAAATTGAATGATACCTCTTGTATAGTTAGAAACTTGTTTCCAACCCATATCTTTCATAACATTTTGACAATATGCACTTCTACTTCCTGTTAAACAGTAAAGGATTGTTGCTTTTTCTTTTTGATCTTCTACTTGATTTAAAGCGTTGTAAAATGATGTTGTAGGGATAAGATAATCAGTACCAACTATTCTCTCTTGGTTCCACTCCATCCATTCTCTTACATCAATTAGATTAAAATCAACCATTCCTAACTCTCTAGCTTCTAAAAGAGAAATTATCTCTTCCCCATCAAGTTGTTCATGTGCTAAAATAGCTTCACATTCCTCTTTAGTTAATCCTCTTGAGTGATTATGAGCAACCTCTTCTGCTTCAATCTCAATTGCATTTGCAGCTGCATACTCAGGTGTACAAAAAATTCCACAATGACATTTTCCCTCTTCAGGTATCTCTTTTTCAATAGCAGGTTTACAAGGACAGATTCTATTATCAGCAGCTTTTCTTTCCTCTTTAGTTTCACCAATTACCATAAAACAAGGACAAAATCTTTTGTTATAAATCATCTTATTTCTTGCAAGTCCCATTGTAACACCTTCATTTACATCTTCGATTGGATGGTAAACCCAACCTTTACTTGCACATACTTTATCTGTAAAGACTTTTGTCTCTGCCATAGTTTGTTTAAATTCTTCAGATTCCATATCTATTTTTATCATCATTTTATTAGCCTGTATTTTATTTCTATACATAATAAAGTTTTTTTGTTAATGTGCCCTTAACTAAATTGTTTAATTATTAAATAAAGTATAATTAGATTATAATATCTTATGAATATATTAGAACAAATTTATGATAATACACTCCCTAAAACAAACTTTTTAGAAAGAAAAGTATCAATACATACAAAAAATACCATTTTAAAAGGTCCTCCAAAAAGTGGTAAAACTTATCTTATATACGATTATCTCTCACAATATAACAATGATGATTATCTTTATATTGATTGTGATGATTACAGAAATAGTCATAAAGAGATTTCAAAATATTTAGAAAACTTTATAGATGAAAATAAAATTGAAGTGCTAGTTCTTGAAAATTTTAATTTTGACTTTAATTTACCAAAAGTAACAAGTACTGTTATTACAACTTCTCAAAATATTATTTTAGAGAGTTTTGATACTATCTATTTACCAGCTTTAGACTTTGAAGAGTTTATCCTTTTTGATATAAAACATCAAAATACAGCAAATAGTTTTAACAGTTTTTTGAAATTTGGAAATTTACCTGAGATAATCGACTATAGTGAACAAAAAAAAGCAAAAAGAAATTATGAGATATGTCAACTTTATTGTGAAGATAAAATAGAGTTAGAGATTCTATTTTTACTGATAAAATCAGCAAGTGAAAAAAAATCTATTTTTCAACTTTTCAATACATTAAAAAAAACTACAAAAATATCAAAAGATAGATTTTATAAAACTTGTGAAAAATATGAAGCTAACCATCTTATATATTTTTGCCAAAAATTTGAACAGCCAAAATCTGTAAAAAAAATATTTATATTTAATCATGCTTTGTTGGATATAGTATCATACAATAAAAACTTCCATAATTTATTTCAAAATATGGTATATCTTGAAATTTATAAAAAGCATAAAGAGATATATTATTTAGATAATATTGATTTTTATATTCCTGAAGATGATCTTATTATCTTAACAATACCATTTTTTAATAACTTTGAAGTTATTAATATCTCTATAAAACTATCACCTTATATAAAAAAATATAATATAAAAAAAATATATATCATAACAGTAAGCAACGAAAAAAATATAAATATATCAAATATTAATGCCAAAGTTATAAAATTTTACGACTGGGTACTTGGAGGATAAATATGAACAATAAATTGTGTGGAATAGATGAAGCAGGAAGAGGACCATTTGCTGGTCCAATGGTAGTTGCAGGGGTTATATTAAAAAATGATATAAAAGAGTTAGATGATTCTAAAAAATTGACTGAAAAAAAGAGAGAAAAGCTTTTTGATATTATAAAAGAAAATAGCTCTTATCATATTGTATTTACAGATAATAAGACTATTGATAGATTAGGGTTAAGCCTTTGTCTTAAAAACTCAATAGAAGAGATAATGGAACACTTAGATACAGATAATTTTTTAATGGACGGAAATACAACTTTTAGTATAGAGAGTCTTAAATGCTTAATAAAAGCGGATGCAACTATTAAAGAGGTAAGTGCAGCATCAATTTTAGCAAAAGTTTCTAGGGATAGATATATGGTAAAAATATCAGAAAAGTATCCTGAATATACTTTTGAAAAACATAAAGGTTATGGTACAAAAGCACACATAGATGCAATAATCAAACATGGTTACTGTGAGCTTCATAGAAGAAGTTATAAAATTAAAAGACTAGAAGAGTTAAAGAAATAGATTTATTTTTAACTTATATTACATATAATTGACAATTAGTATAACTAATGATAAAATACACTAAAAAAGATGGAGATATGTTCTGAAAAAAGATATTGAAGATACTAAACTTGAAGATTTAATTAAATTTAGTAAAACTGTTCGTGTTTTATATGTTGAAAGTAATGATAAATACAGAGAAAATAGTTTTGGTGTATTTAAAATATTTTTTCATAGTATAGATACAGCACAAAACGGTGAAGAGGGTTTTGAATACTTTAAGAATAATAAATATGATTTAATAATTACATCACTTGATATGCCAAAAATGAGTGGTACTCAAATGATTACAAAAATTAGAGATATAAGTAAACATATCACTGTACTTATTACATCTTCAGGTACAAAGAACTTTATCGATTTAATTAGATTGGGTATTGATGGTTATATTCTAAAACCTGTTGAAATAAAACAGTTTACGAGTATCATACAAAAAGTTATTGAAAAACTAAAAAATAAACAAGAACTTTATGAATATAAAAATTCGCTAGAAGCTAAAATCAAAGATAAAACAAAAGAACTAGAGATTTTAAATAAAAATCTAGAAAATATAGTTAAACAAGAGATACTAAAAAATAAACAAAAAGATACTATCCTAGCAGAACAATCAAAAATGGCATCTATGGGTGAGATGATTGGAAATATTGCTCATCAATGGAGACAACCTTTATCTGTTATATCTACAGGTGCAACTGGATTAAAATTACAAAAAGAACATGGGATGCTTAGTGATGAATTATTTTATGATACATGTGATTTGATAAATGAAAACGCACAATATCTTTCTCAAACAATAGATGACTTTAAAAACTTTATTAAAGGTGAAAGAAAAATTGAATTAGTAAATTTAAAAGATGTTATAAATAATTTTATTAGTTTAGTTGAAAGTACAATAAAAAATAATAATATAAATATAATACTTGATATAGAAGATATTAAACTAAACTGCTATTCAAATGAATTAATTCAATGTTTTATCAATATATTTAACAATGCAAAAGATGCGTTAGATGAATATGATATTACTCATAAATTATTTTTTATTTCAATCAAACAAATCCACAATCAAGTAATTATTTCATTTAAAGATAATGCTGGAGGGATAAATCAAAATATTTTAAATAAAATATTTGATCCATATTTTACAACAAAACATAAATCTCAAGGTACAGGATTAGGTCTAAATATGACATATAGACTAATTCATGAAGGGATGGGTGGAAATATAAAAGTAGCAAACCAAAACTTTGAACATGATGAAAAAATTCATGATGGAGCAGAGTTTATAATTGCTCTGCCACTTAAGAGTTAAAATTATTCTTTAAAACTTGGATTTAATTTTAGTAAAATTAAATCTGCAATCATATTTCCAAGTAATGTAAGAAATGCACCAATAATTAATATCCCCATAATCACAGGATAATCTCTACTTAATGCAGATTGAAAAAACAATAGTCCCATCCCATCAATACTAAAAATTGTTTCTAGTATCACACTACCACCTATGATTCCCGGTAAACTAAGCCCAAGTAAAGTGATAACAGGAGGGTAAAGATTAGGTAAGATATAGAACCTTAAAATCTGTTTAGTTTTTAGACCTCTAGCATATGCCCAAAAGATATAATCACTTTTCAAAATTTCTAAAGTTAAAGAACGAATGTATAAAGTTAAACTACCAATTCCACCAAATATAATAATACCAATAGGCAAAATCAAATGCCAAGCAGTGTCTAAATAATACTCTAAACTCCCTACTTCCAAATCACTATTATGAAGCCCAGCAATTGGTAAAACTTCCCATGTAACTGCAAAAACTAAAACTCCCAATAAAGCTAAATAAAAAGAGGGTAGAGAGAAACTTAAAAGTGAAAGTTGACCAACAAATCTATCGAAAAGTTTATCTTTATTTAAAGCAGCTTTTATACCTAAATATAAAGATAAAACAAATATAAAAAACATACTTACAAAGTTTATAGTAAGTGTTATAGGTATTCGAGAGACTATCTCATCTTTAACCATACCACCACTACTAAAAGATATACCAAAATCTAGCATTGTGATATTTTTAACCCACGAGAAAAACTGTACATACAAAGGTTTATCTAGCCCATATATCTCTTTTAATTGTTCTAAAGATTCTTTTGTGATATTTGGATTTAATTCCCCTGATGCAAAGAAACTATTTGGTGCTAAATTTATTGCAGTAAATGATATAAGTGATATAATAAATAACATCACAGCTAAATAAAAAAGTTTTTTTATGGCTATTTTTATCATTTTTTTACTTCATTAGCAACAACTGCTATTGCAAAACCTCCATCATGAGTGATACTCAATGATGTGTTTTTTATATTAAATTCTTTTCTTATTTTTTTGCTGTATTTTAACAACGGTGCATTTTTATTTGATTTTTTAATTTTTATATCGTTAAAACTACAGACTGAACCTATTCCCGTACCAATAGCCTTACTAGCAGCTTCTTTTGCTGCCCAAAACCCTGCAGCTGTTGATGATTTTTTTACAAGTAAAATTTCATCATCACTTAAAAACTTTTTTAAAGCTTTATCTCCAAATTTTTCTATCATCTTTTCAATACGAGAAATTACAACTATATCAATACCAATCATTTTATACCTTACTTTTTATAAAGGTAGCTCAATATAAAACTTTGCACCATTTTGAGTATTTTGTAAATATAACTTACCTTTTAAATTATCACATACTATTTTATGACTCATATGTAATCCCAACCCTGTACCTGGACTTTGATGTTTTGTAGTAAAGTAAGGTTCAAAAATATTCTGTTTTATATTTTCAGGAACGCCACCACCATTATCCTCTATAGTAATTATAAGTGCTGTAGATGTAACATTTAAACTAATTTTTATCCATTTTTCCGGAGAATCTTGTTTAACTAAAATATCATTTGCATTATTTAAAATATATATTAATACCTTACTTAAATCACCTGAAGGTAGTTTTTTTAGTATCTCTTTTGGTGTATCTATTTGGGTAATTAGTTCAACATTATTTTGCTTTAAACTTAATGTTTGAATATTTGCAACTTTTTGAATCTCTTCTTGTATATTTTGCTCTTTTTCATCTGCATTTTCACTTATTATATCTTTAAATGTTTCTATAGTGTTTGATAAAAATTGTGTACTTTCAATAATCTTATTCATTTTATCAGGTATATCTTTTGTATTTAACATATCAAATTCATAATCAATTTTTAAACTATCTGCATTTGTTGATATTACATTTAAAGGTTGTCTCCAATGATGTGATATATTTTTAATAAGTTCTGCCATTGAAGACATCTTATTTTGTTCTTGAATTATTTTATCTTTTTCCCTATTTTTATCATTTTGTCTCTCTATATCTTCAAACAACTCCAATATCTCAAGATTTGAATTTAATCTTGCATAAAATTCTTCTTGATTGTAATTTTTATTTAAAAAATCATTTGCTCCATATTTAAGTAAAGTAGAAGAAATCTTACTATCTGTTTGGCTTGATACAACAACAATAGACATCTCTTTTTTAGAGTACTTTTTTCTTAACTCTCTTGTAAGTTCTAGTCCATCCATAACTGGCATATTGTAATCAGTATAAACAAGTTTAATATCAGGATTTTCTTTTATCACTTTTAAAGCTTCCATACCATTGTATGCTTTAACAACTTTTAAATTATATTTGTTTAAATAATATGCTGTTTTTTCAACTGCCACTTTAGAATCATCTACAACTAATACTTTTATATTTTTATTTTTTATAATTTGCTTAACTACACTTGCTGCATAATAAAAAGAGTAAATACCATCTTTAATAACATAATCAACTACATTTTTAGCTTTTATTGTATCTTCTAAATTAGCTTGTCCAGTTAAAACAACTATTGGCATATCTAGTTTATCAACATAATCAACTATCTCACCATTTGGAGCATCAGGAAGATGTAAATCTAATAAAGCACAACCAATATTTTTATATTTAGATAAAACTATTAAAGCATCTTTTTTGCTAAAAGCTATTATACACTTTACATCAGGTAATAGTTTTTCAATATAGACTTTAAGCCCTTTTGCTATTGTTTTACTATCATCAACAATTAAAACATGTTCCATTTTAGTCTCTTCCTTCTAAAAATCTTTCAAGTATTATTTTTGCAGCAATAGAATCTAGTCTTCCATCTCTTTTATGTTTTACTATACCCATAGTCATCTCTTTTGCTTCTTGAGTACTTAAGTTTTCATTTTGAAAAACTATCTCCCCTTCAAACTTTAAAAGCTTTGAAAAGTGATCCACTCTTTTCATCATATCTTCACTTGCTTTGGGATAACCAATAACTAAAGTATCAATTTCCCATTCTTTTAAAAATTTATCTACATCACTACTTGCTTGGTTTCTATTTTTTCTTAATATCGCTTCTTGTGGATTTACAATCCCTGAAGCTAATGATAAAGCACACCCTATTCTTTTAAGTCCTACATCAATTGAAGCATATTTTTTTTCCATATTAGTCTAACAACTCATTGGCTATATCAAATCTATTTGCAGTCATAAGATGTACCTTAGGATGAAACTCTTGAATTGACTGTAACAAATCAGAGCTTAATTTCATTCCTACTTTTCTCTCTTCTTCTTCACTAATTTTACTGGCTATCGTTAGTTTATCTATCCAATCTTGAGGAACATAAATTCCTGGAACATGTGAAGATAAAAACTGTGCTGTTCTAAGTTTGGTAATAGGGAATATTCCTAAAATAAGTTCAGACTTATTTCTTTCATCATGGAAAGACTCTTTTGCATTTTTAAAGTATCCTAAAAGTTGTTTAGCATTTTCAACATCATATACAGGTTGAGTGATAATCCCTTTTGTACCATTTAATATCTTTTTAGTCATCTTTTTTTCTAAAGATTTCATATTTTTAGCATAAGAATTAATAACAGAAAAAGGATAAATAGTTTTAGGTGCAGTTTTAAAAGGCTTTCCAGCATAATCCATCCCATTATTAAAAGACTGGATTATTTCTAGTAGCATATTCGAATTTGCTTCAAATACACCTTTTGCACGAGGCTGGTCACTCATATGAGCAGGATCACCTGTAAGTGCAAGAATTGCTCTAACATCAAAATCATTTGCCCCTAACAGATCAGATTGTAAAGCAATTTTATTTCTATCTCTCATACTCATTGTTGCTATTACTGGTTTATTAAATTTTTGTTGTAACTTTATAGATGCAAAAAGAGCATTATACTTTAGTTTGGCAAGAGGATTATCTGTTGTACTAAATCCATCAACTTTTTTATCTAAATTGTATTGCTCAATCTTATCAATTATGTTATCAAATACTGGTTCATGTGTTGGTGTAGTTTCTAATGTAATAAATTTATCTTCTTGTAACTTTGTTATTAATGTTTCAAACATTATTGTTTAGCCTTTTTTAGTAAATCAATTCCTAACGGAAAAGTGGATATAATTCCGATATTATAACATAAAGGTTTTAAATAATGAAATTAGCGGTATTTGATTTCGATTCGACATTAATGGATGGGGAGACTATAGATTTTTTTGCAGCAGAGCTTGGTCTTGAAGAGAAAGTTGCGGCTATTACTGATTTAGCTATGAATGGAAAATTAGATTTCTTTGAAAGTTTAATCACTAGAGTTCAACTTCTTAAAGGTTTAGAGTATAGTAAAGTTGAACAAATAGGTAAAGAGTTACCTTTAATGCCAGGTGCATTAGAGATAGTACCTGCACTACAAGCAAAAGGGTATAAAGTTATCTGTTTTAGTGGTGGATTTAGAGTAGGAACTAGTCCAGCAAAAGATGTTCTTGGACTTGATGCTGATTTTTCAAATGTTTTACATCATAAAGATGGTTTATTAACAGGACTTGTTGGTGGAGATATGATGTTTGATTATAGCAAAGGTGATATGATAAGAAGACTTCAAAATATCCTTGGTATTTCTAGAGAAAATACATTGGTTGTAGGTGATGGTGCAAATGACAGAAGTATGTTTGCCGAGGCTGATACTAGAATTGCATTTTGTGCAAAAGATATTCTAAAAAAAGAAGCAAACATAATAATTGATGAAAAAGATTTAACTAAAATTCTAGATCATATATAGTTTATAAACTATTTATTTTTTCAAAAGAGTTATCTTTTGCTTTATATAATTCAACCGAGTAATTTACTTGGTTGTCTTTTATCTCTACCCCTTCAAACTTATCTAAGTTACCATTTAAAAGATACTCTATCCCTAATATAGTCGAATAATTAACCCAATTATATATTATATTATTATTTAATAGATTGTTATACTCTATTAAATCATCGGGTAGTTTTCCAATAGAGTTTGCAATTACAACTTTTCTTCTATCAGGTCTTTGTGTTAATGTGAATAAAAAAGGTGAATAATTTAATTGAGTAGATAATATCTGTTTGACATCAACTTCTAGTGCATTTATTTGTGAAAGTATTATTGAACTTTTTACAATCGGCGTATTTAATAATATAGATGAATCTATTAAAACTTCACTAGTTAAAAAGTATTTGTACTCACCATTTCTATCATTTATTCTTCTACTATAGTTTATATGTTTATCTTCTAAATAACTATGTAAAACTGAACCAATATTTGAATTATCATAAAACTCAGATAAAGTCTCCTCTTTGCTATATTTACGTAATGCTTCAAATTGTTTTTTATAACTAATAGCACCATAAACTAATTCCAAGTTTTTAACATCTAATTGTACTAAAGTATCATAACTATTAATCAAAGGTAAATATATCTGAAACTTAGAAACAGTATCAATAGTAGCTAATTTTGGTAATCTATCTTTTGTAATCATTATCATAACTTTAGAGATGTTTTTATTTGAAATATCTTTAAAAACTTCTGCTAGTTGATCACCTTTATATTTATCTAAATCATATATAGTAATATTAAAATTATTATTTTTATATAACAGATATGTATTTATAGTTATAGTTACCTCTAGTGCATACTGCCCTATTTCTGATGATGAAAAAACCACAGCAATATTATCTGTTTTTATAATCTCAGGTTCTATTACTACATCTTTTACTTTTTCAATGATTATAGAAGAATCTTCTTTTTTTAACTCTTTTTGTTTTATATTCTTATCAAACATAAGATTGTTTTGTTTTGATTTATATTCTATTTTTTGTTCTTTTGATGTACAACCTAATAGAAAAAATAAACTTACTAATATAATTATGATACTTCTCATTAATTCTCCAATAACATTTTAATTTTTTTTAAATCTTTAAACATCCTATCTTTATATGAAGGATTTTTATAAACAAATTCTGGATGTAATAGTGGTATTAAATCTATACCACTATACTTGTAATTATTACCAGAAATATCCATAATATTCTCATCACTCTTCATTAGATGATTAAAAGCAAAATCTAAAGTTATAATCAACTTTGGCTTTGCAAGTTCTATTTGTCTAAATATATAATTTTCACATAATTCACTTGGTTTTGAAAGTTTATTTATATTTTGTTTTGTTGTACATTTAATTATATTTGTAATATAAATATTATCAAACTTCAATAATAAAACATTTTCAATCATATTTCTAAAACTATTAAATACCATTTCTGAATTAAATTGATAGTGATTAAAGCCTATAACATATATATCACTATATTTATCGCCTGTCCCAAATTTAAATTGAGTACTGTCTTTTGACAAATCACACAAACTACAATGGGATGCTTCTATCTCTAATTCTTCAATTGTATTTGGAAGCTGACTCTCTTTCTTTTCACTTTTTAAGTAGTTAAAACTGTCGATATATTCTATACCAAGACAATTATAACCATAAAGTAAATCTAAAATTTCTTTTTTCTTACTCTTTGTCATTGCTAATTGTACTTCATTTGCCCTTTTATCATCTTTTGTTCCAATATATGGAACAAAAGATGTAATAATACTTGACATATGTTCCAATATTTGGTACACTACGAAATATTTAATTAAATAAGGACCCAAATGACAGCACCTACACTTAAAACAGGACCAAGCCTAAGAAAATTGGAATCAGATTTAGAAGTTAATAAAACTACTTTACATAATTGGAAGCAATCTAGACCAAAGTTGTATGAGTTTATTATTGAATCTTACGAACATAGGAGTGCACTAAAAGAGAATATTATGTTTTTAATTGATCAAAAACAAAAATTAGAAGATAGAATCTCAACAGAGCAGAAAAAAGTATCTTAATTATTTTGATATAAAAAAAGGGAAAGCTGTTTTCACAACCCTCCCTTTTTATATACTATTTAACTTAACTTACATAGGTAATGATATAATAACCTCTACTCCATTATATTTTTCACCTTGATATTCATAGCTAGTATTATGTATATCAATACCACCACCCATACCATCAACAATCATATTATATGTCATATGTAAACCTAATCCAGTACCTTGGCTCATATGTTTTGTTGTAAAGTATGGTTCATATATTTTAGGCAATATATCATTTGGTATTCCACCTGCATTATCTTTTATTGTTATTATTACTGTATCATCTACTTTAGATGTTGATATAAATAAAAGTTTAGATTCTATTTTATCAAGATAATCAATAAATGCATCTTTTGAGTTATTAAATATATTAATAAAACATTGGGTTAACTCATTTGAATAACCATCAATTTCTAACTTATCATCAAAATTCAATATTAAATTTATATCATATTTTTTAATCGAACCATCAACAAGATTTAAACTACTATGTATATTTTCACTTAAATTAAAAACTCTTTTTAATCTATCACCTTTTATAAAATTTTTAAAATCATCTATTGTTTTAGATAAGTATTGTGCATTTCTATTTATAGCTTCACAATATTTATTAAACTGCTCATCACTAAGAATATCATTCTCTTTTTCTAACTGTAACCCACTTGAAGCCGTAGATATTACAGACAATGGCTGTCTCCATTGATGTGCAATATTGCCTATCATCTCACCCATTGATGCCATTTTTGTTTGCTCAGCTATTTGTTGTTCTCTTTGATATAGCATCTGTTCCATGGCACGCTGTTCCGTTACATCATCATATATACCAAGAACACCTATAACATCACCATTTTTATTTATAAGTGGGACTTTAGAGGTAATAAGTTTAATAACTATATTATTATCAAAAGATTGAGTTTCCTCAAATTTTAATTTCTCTTTTTTACTATTCATAACAAAGTTATCATCATCAATATAGGATTGTGCTTGAGATTTCCATTTTAATTCCCAGTCTGTTTTTCCAATAATTTCACTCTCATCTTCTAAATCAGCATCATGAAGAAATAATTTATTTGCTCCAAGATATTTATTATCTATATCTTTCCAAAATACTCTTACTGGTGCAGTATCAACAATATTTTTTATAAAAGATTTTGATTCCTCTATTTTAGAAAAACTATCTTTTAAGTTTTTTGTTAATATATTAAATTCATCAGCAATATCTGAAAACTCATCATTTGTATCTAATTTTATTATATTATATTTTTGTTTTTTTAAATTTTGTATACCATTATCAAGTTTACTAATAGGATTTAATATAGTAACTTTAAAAAAATATATTGAAATTATAAAAGATATTATAAAAGATATTAAAATTGCTAACATAAGATTCTTTTTTAATAAATCAATTTTACTATCTAACTTATCTTTATCAAATGTTGATACCAAATATAATTTCTCATCATCTAATGCTTTAATATAATGTATATGAAAAGAGTATCTTTCATTTTCAGCAATATCATCAATAGAATGTATATCTGTTACTAAAGTAGAATGTTCTTTTATATACTCTTTATCAATATCAAAAAAGTTTCCCAATAAAAAATCTTTTGTTAAAAATGAAAATTTATTATTTAAATTATCTACAAATAGATTTATAGTAGATTTTGTAAATACCTCTTTTATCCTTAGGTAACCTACTAACTTATTATCAAGATAAATTTTCTGTGCATATACTAAACCAAAACCATTTTTATCTAAACCGATATCAACTTTATCACTATTCTTTTTGATACTCATAAAGTAAGGTATATCTGAAGATTCACCTGTTTTTATATTTATAAACTCTGCTTTTTTATTATAAGATATAATTCCATTTAATACTTTACCATCTTTACTTCTATTGAATATAATTGGATTTAAATCTTTATCAAATACTGCAAATGATATATTTTTTTTGGATTTAATTTGTTGTGATATTAAGTTTAAAAGTCTTTTTTTCTCATAATTAAAAATTATTTTATTATAATCATTTTTTTTCTCATAATTAGATATTAAATTAGTTATTGACTTTACATTATTATCATTTACAATTTGATTTGATAAATTAAGAAGATTCTGACTAAAACTATTTATTTTGTAAGTTATAGTTTTATAATCGTTATTAGTACTAATAAACGCATTTTTACGATACTCTTGTAGTACATTATTATAGTGAAAATAAGAGTTAACAAGTAGTGTAATAACAATTGTTACCGCCATTAAAATAAGAAGTTTTAATCTAAGATTTAATCTCATCATATCGCCTTTATATATTAAAAAATAGGTGCAATATTTTTTGCATTATCTTTTGTTATCATTATTGATTCAATAATTTTATTCTTTTTAATTTTTTGATTATTAATTATTTTAATTATTACTTCAACACCCTCTTTTCCACATGTTGGATAGGTAAAACTTACAGTTTGATTACCTTTAAGAATTGCCGCTTTTGCCTCAGTAATATAATCTATACCTACCATTAAAATAGATTTATCTTTATTATATTTATCCATTACAGTTCTTACACCACTTAGCATACTATCACTATGTGAATAAATTGCATCAAACTTAATATTATTATCATATATACTTTCCATCATATTAATAGCATCAGATCTTAAAAAGTTTGCTCTTCTTGTAATAACTTTAATATTTGGATATTTTTCTATAACTGATAAAAAACCAGCTGTTCTATGTATAGTTGGTGTTGAACCTTTTATACCCTCAATCATTAAAATTGTTTTTTTACCTTTTAATTTATCTACCATAAAATTTGCAGCTTTTTTAGCTATTAAATTATTGTCAGGCGTGATAAATGTAGTATAATCTGTTGTTGATATACCTCTATCTATAAGAATAACTTTTATCCCTTTTTTAATTGCTTTTTTTAAAACTAGTGATGATATTTTTTCATTTATAGGACTAGTGATAATAAAATCATAATTATTTTTAATAAAGTATTCAATATCAGCAATTTGATTTGAGATACTTGCTTGTGCATTTTTAACAGTCAATGTTATATTTTTATATTTTGATATGTGATTTCTAACATCATTAACCTGAGATAGTCTCCAGTCATTAGCCAATGTATCTTGAGCAAAACCAACTTTGTACTCTTTTGAATACAATGATATGATTAAAACCACCAGTATAAGTATCATTTTCATAATAAACTCCCTTACTACTATATTATAAAACAATTATGATTATGATTATATTTAATAGCTATATTTTTATAAATAAAAAAAGGGGAAGCTGTTTTCACAACTTCCCCTTTTAAATTACAAATAAATATTATTTATATCTATGTGTAATTCTACCTTTATCAAGCGAATAAGGTGTAATTTCAACTCTTACTGTGTCTCCAAGTAAAATTTTAATGTAGTGCATTCTCATTTTACCAGAAATATGACACAGTACAATGTGTCCATTATCTAATTGAACTCTAAATGTAGCATTAGGTAAAACTTCTGTTACCTTACCATCAACTACAATTACATCATCTTTAGCCATTGATATTCCTTTAAATTAATTAATTGCAGTTAAGATCTGCGCTTTGCCATTTACAATAGCAACTTGGTGTTCATAGTGACTAGTTCTTAAACCATCTGCACTTCGTACAGACCATTTGTCATTTTCATCAACTATAGGTTCCTCATCTTTTTGACATATCATAGGTTCTAAACAAAAAATCATTCCATTTTTTATCTTTGGACCTTGCTTAGCATTTGGACTGTCTAAATAGTTTGGTACTTCAGGATCACAATGTGGCTCTCGCCCAATACCATGTCCACAGAATTTAACTAAAGGTGTATAACCACGCCCTAATATAAACTCTTCAAGTGCTAAACTTAATTCTTTAAATCTCATACCTTGCTTAATAATATCAATTGCATAATACAAAGCATCTTTACTACAAGCAATCAATGCCTCATCCTCTTTACTAATAGTTCCTATAGGCATAGTAATAGCTGCATCGCCATACCAACCGTCAATTTCACTACCAATATCAAGTCCTAAAATATCTCCATCTTTAAGTACCGTATCATCAGGTACTCCATGAATAATAACTTCATTTAAAGATGTACATACTGCATTTGGGAAACCATAAAGTCCTTTAAAAGCAGGTCTTGCTCCTAAATCTCTTAAGTATTTTTCACCCATAGCATCTACTTCTAATAAAGTCATACCTGCCTTTACATTATTTTGAAGATAATCTAGTGTCTTCCCAACAGCAAGACCGCTGTTACGAAGTTTTTCTATTTCATTAGGTTTTCTTAATGGTATAGCCATAATTTACTTATAAGCCAGTCGCACTAAGAGTGTTATATTTGTCATTATACTGTTGAGCTTCGATTTTTCTCATTGTATCAATTGCAACTTGTACAACAATTAAAACAGCAGTTCCACCAAAGAAAAATGGTACTCCCATAGCCTTAACTATAAGCCAAGGTACAGTAGCCACAACTCCAAGGTAAACAGAACCCCATAATGTCAATCTACTAGCTGTATCATTTAAAAATTGAGATGTACTTCCACCAGGTCTTACACCAGGTATAAATCCACCTTGTTTTTTTAAGTTCTCAGCAATATCTTTTGCATTAAATGTAATTGATGCATAAAAATATGCAAAAAATACTACAAAAAGAAAAGTTAATAAGTTAAATGTATAACTATTCGGATTTAAATAATCTGAAAGAGCCATAAGTGTTTCATTTTGTGTACCTTGCAATATAGTTGCTGGGAACATTAAAATAGCACTTGCAAAAATTACTGGAATAACACCACTTAAATTTACTTTAATTGGGATATAGTTCATAATTCTTTTGTCTTGATTTTGCATCATAACTTTTCTACTATATGAAACTGGTACTCTTCTTTCACCTAATTCAACATAAATAATAGCACCAACAGTACCTAAAATAACAACTAAAATAGCGATTATTGTAAGGAAACTCATTTGACCATTATTTACTAAATCAACCGAACCACCTATTGCACTTGGAATTGCAGAAACAATACCAGCAAAGATAATTAAAGATATACCGTTACCAATACCTCTTTGAGTAATTTGTTCACCAATCCACATAAGCATCATAGTACCAGCAACCATAGAAATTGTAGCGACAGCCACAAATGTATCCATATCAATCATAATCGCACTTTGACCAGCAGCACCCGTAAGAGAATTTAATCCCATCGAAACACCAACAGCTTGAATAAGCGTAATAACAATAGTAGCATATCTGATAATTTGCATGTACTTTTGCATCCCATCTCTCTCTTTTTTCATTTTACCAAGAGCAGGAAAAGTAGCAGCTAAAAGCTCCATAATAATAGAAGCAGTAATATAAGGCATAATACCTAAAGAGATAATACTTAATCTTTCAACGGCATTACCACTGAACATATTAACTAAACCTAAAGCATTATTTGAATTTGTGTCGAAGAACTCTTTTACAACAGTTAAGTCTACACCTGGTACTGGCACGTATGCCAGTATTCGGTATATTAAAATAAAACCTAATGTAATTAAAATTTTATTTAATAAGTCTTTATTCATGGTAACTAGTTACCAGTTGTTGTTACATTTTCGTCTTTTATCTTAGAAGCCATCTCTTTAGCAGTTGAACCAATTAGCTTAACTTTAGAAATTTCTTTAGATAATTTATAAACAGATCTGATAGATTCCATTGTAATTTCTTCTAAGTTAGCAACCTTAACTACTTTATCAACATTGATAGAGTATGGTTTAACCACTCTTGAGAAGAAACCAACTTTTGGCATTCTTTTTTGGATTGGCATTTGCCCACCCTCAAATCCTCTTTTGATTTTGTAACCAGATCTTGACTTTTGACCGTTGTTACCTCGCCCAGCAGTCTTACCTGTACCTGAAGCTTGACCTCTTCCTACTCTTTTTGTGTTTTTTGTACTACCAGCAGCTGGTTGTAAATCTTGTAAAATTGACATCTATCTATCCTTTAATCTTAGCTAATGCTTCAACAGTAGCTTGAACAAGGTTATTAGGGTTATTAGAACCTAATGACTTAGCAATAATATCAGTAACACCTGCAAGCTCTAGAACTGGTCTAGCAGCACCACCAGCGATAAGTCCTGTACCCTCGCTAGCTGGCTTAAGTAAAATTCTACTTGCATTGTATTTGTACTCAATATCATGGTTAATTGTAGAACCGTTAAGTTTAACTTTAACTAATGATTTGAATGCATCATCAAGTGCTTTTTTAATAGCATCTGGAACTTCTTTTGCTTTACCAACACCAAAACCAACAGTACCATTTTTATCACCAACAACTACTAAAGCAGTGAATCTAAATCTTCTACCACCTTTAGCAACTTTTGTAACTCTACCTATTTTAACAATAGCTTCTTCAAAATCATCTCTATTAATTGCCATCATCGCCCCTTAAACTTTAATACCATTGTCTCTTAATGCATCAGCAAAACTTGCTACTACACCATGATACAAGTATCCGTTTCTATCAAATACTACTGACGCAATATCTTTAGATTTTAAAGTTTCAGCTAAAGCAGCTGCTACTTTTACTACATTTTCTTTGTTAACAGATAATTTAAGTGCTCTACTATCTACTGATGCTACTGTATTACCAGTTACATCGTCAATAGCTTGTGCATAAAAATATTTGTTCGATTTGAAAATACTTAATCGAGGCATCTCAGTAGTTCCACTAATATTACCTCTAACTCTTCTTTTTCTTCTTAATCTTAAAGCATTCTTTTTTGCTAGATCTTTTGCTCTACTCATATTTTTATACCTTATTTCTTAGCTGTTTTACCGGCTTTTCTAACGATGT
>Ga0114922_10000290_pt1 | contig 48613 bp, 28 predicted proteins | sample AartaG_FD_100975 | JGI IMG/M metagenome (GOLD analysis project Ga0114922, IMG submission 100975) | Deep subsurface microbial communities from Aarhus Bay to uncover new lineages of life (NeLLi) - Aarhus_00045 metaG | ecosystem: Environmental > Aquatic > Marine > Oceanic > Sediment | place... | reverse complement strand
TGAAGGGCTTGTATCCAAAGGTTGTATCTGCAGTAAAATTCGCGATCGGCACATGATCATACATATAAATATATGCCTTCCCATTCCCATAACCATACGAATGTGTACCAATAATGATTTCATCGTACCCGTCACCGTTTACATCACCAGCACCGGAAACCGACATTCCAAACCAATCCTCTGCGCCTTCTCCGTCTATCATTGCGTCTGCATTGTTATCAACGGGCTGACCACCCAAAAACACATAAGCTCGACCTATATCATCAACACCAAACCAAAAATTACCTATCACCAAATCATCATATCCGTCTCCGTTTACATCGCCCGCATCAGATATACTATTCCCAAATTTGCCGTCCCAACTCGTATAGATTACATCCGGTTCATTATCCATAGACATACTACCAAAATATAAATAAACACGCCCCCTACCATCCGCCCCTATAGCCATATCATCAAATCCGTCACCGTTAACATCTCCAGCTCTTGATACAGCACACCCAAAATACTCACCTAAGCCCTCCGATGTCATAATCAGATCTGTTCCGTTATCCATAAATTGGTCACCATAATATACATATGCTCGGCCTTCGCTACTATTATAATGTTTCGCTCCAACCACCACATCATCATATCTGTCGCCGTTTATATCTCCAGCTCCTGAGACGGAATTTCCAAACCCACCTCCCTCGCCAGTGAAGATCACATCTACATCATTGTCCAAAGTTGTACCACCAAAATATAAATAAGTGCGGCCTGAATGATCATCATATCCTGGTGCACCCACAATTATATCATCATATCCATCACCATTCACATCGTCAGCACCAGATACAGACCTACCAAAAAGATTATTTATACTTTCACCAGTAAGAGTCATATCGGCTACAGTGTCCATAACCAATCCGCCTACATACACATATGCACGACCTGTTTTACTATTATAATCATCAGCTCCCACAACCACATCATCATACCCGTCCCCGTTTACATCGCCAGCGCCTGAAACAGAAGAGCCAAAGAAACTATAATCCTCACCGTTGATTATCACATCCACTGAGCTGTCCATGGATGGACTACCGAAATAAATATATGCACGACCTACAGACCAGTTATATCCGTATGCTCCCACAATAACATCGTCATACCCGTCCCCGTTCACATCACCGGCACCGGATACGGAGCATCCAAATTGATTTCTTTCACCTTCACCATTTATAGTCAGTTCCGCGTTATTGTCTAAAGACTGTCCGCCATAATACATATATATACGGCCCCTGGAATAACCGGATTTTTTAAAATGCCCCCAAGCGCCAACAATGATATCATCCCATCCATCGCCGTTAACATCGCCAATACCTGATACGGAATCTCCAAAGTAATTATCAGCGCCTTCACCAATCATTGTCACATCCGCTTGATCGTCCAAAGATTGACTACCTAAAAATAAGTATGATCGACCTATATAGTAATCATTATTCTCCTCATAATTCCAGGCTCCTACAACGATATCATCATATCCATCACCGTTTACATCCCCTGCTGCCGATACAGACTCACCAAATCGATCCCATCGATCTTCACCGTTAAAAGTTGCGTCAACTGCAACATCCATTGAAGGACCGCCAAAATAAACATACACACGACCCGTACCAGAATCATATCCATCTGCTCCCACAATTACATCATCATCTCCATCGCCATTAATGTCTCCAGCACAAGATACTGATCTACCAAAATAATTATCTTCATTCTCACCGGTTATGGTCACATCTGCAGTAGCGTCCACGACCTGACTGCCATAATAAATATAGATACGACCAGTATTGTTGTTAATTTTTGGAGCACCAATAATTATGTCATCATAACCATCGTCATTTACATCGCCGGCTCCTGAAATTGAGTGACCAAACCAATCGTTTCTATTTTCACCAATCATGAATATATCGACCATTTCATTCATGGGTGAGCCTCCATAATACACATGCACACGTTCAGATAAACCAACGGCTCCCACAATTATATCATCGAAACCATCTCCGTTCAAATCACCGACGCCGGAAACTGACCAACCCAAAAAGTCATTATATTGCGCACCGGTCATCATCACATCCGCTGTGTTGTCCATAGCGGCACCACCATAATATACATATGTACGGCCCTTTTCTGAATCATAACGGTATGCACCCACAACCACATCATCAAAGCCGTCACCGTTCACATCGCAGGCACCGGATACCGAATGGCCAAAATAATCCCCTCTACCTTCACCTGTAAAAGTCACATCCGCTACATCGTCCATCACTGGTCCACCGAAATACACATACGCACGGCCTGTCCCCCTGTTATAATAATAAGCTCCTACAACGACATCATCATACCCGTCACCATTCACATCACCGGCCCCGGAAACAGAGTGACCAAATCTTGAATCTCCAATAATATTATATTCTTCAAAACTCTGAAGTAATGTAACATCGGCAAGACCAAGTCCAGTCAGGGCAAATATTTCGAAAATTAGAAAACAGTTCAAAATTGTCTTGCGGTACCTTTTTATCATGGATTACCTCCTTTTCATAGATTTGGAAATAAACTTATTTAACGGTTTTATCCATTTCTATGTGTAACGTAGCTTCAATGTACAGTTCTATTTTTTCATTCATTTCACGATTTATATGTTCCCTGGCATGTTCATGATCCTGTGGTCGTTTTCTGCGTGAACGAATACCCCATTCCATGACGGGACCAAACGTTTCTACTATCAGCATACTGCTTTTCATTTGCATTGCGTCTGGAACAACAAGATTGGTTTCGCCCAAAGCCACTGCCCGATCACTCGAAATGGTCATATCACATAGCAATGCATGCAGATTCTCAAGATCGATCATTCTCGTTCCACTCTCTTTTAGCTCAATTTTAATCCGGATTTTCTGGCCTTTTTCAAAGTGATTCAAATCGTTGTTCCATGTTTTAGTAACTGCCTCAGTTTTATACAAAGAAGTCAAGTTTTCAATATTTGATGGTAATAATACCAGAGGAGGGTCATAAACGACAAGAGGCTTTAAGGTGTCCCGGATTGTATGTCCGAGGAGAAGTACGGCTCCCTTATCGAAACGGTAAAACTCAACATCTGAAGAACTCAAACCGCGAACGACCTCCTGATCCACACGCCCAAGTTGTGTTTTATATCGTTTCATTTTTGGGTTTCGATGTCTGGATAGTTCAGTCTTACCAATCTCCCTTGGTAAAGGTTCGGGCAGAATCCACTGACCTGCTTGTTTTAAAAGGACAGCAGAACTGTCGGCTATAGGTATTTCCCAATAAATATTTCGGAAGATAGTACCATTTGCAGGCCAATATTTTGGGGGTTCATGACTGCATCCTGCGAAGAGGAAAAGAATTAATCCCACTATAAAGTAGATTTGTTTTCGTAAACTCGGATGATACAAGTACATACAATTGAACTCCCAAAACGATCAACCTAATTACCGTGATTTACCAAACTCCTGAAGACCAATTTATCCCAAATAAAAATAGAAACGAATTTTTAAAATGGAGATTTGAATTTATGCGCATATAATATAAATGAAAATTTCATTGAAATGCAAGTGGAAAAGTGCCTCGTAATTTCAATACACAATCTATCCGAATCGCTCTGAGACGTTTAAAAATTTCAGAAATTCTTTTGAGGAAATAATGTTCGGATGGAATTAATCCACCCCACTGGCAAAACCGTGTCGGAATGGTTGTGGTTTATCAATGAAAACGATATGTGCGGAGAGCACGGGTCAGCATTGAGCAGAGAGAATTCCTGCAATACTTATCACTTCATTCTCTCTTCCCGGGAGATACAATAGAGATATTGGTGTCCCCTTAGATAAATCTCATTGCCGACGATCACAGGTGACGCATCAAATTTATCATTTAGGGTGTTTTTTGCCAAAACATTTAATTCGGGGCCGTAGCGGATGACCACCGTGACTCCGTCCTGGCCCAGGATATATACTCTGTCCTGCACACCCGCCGGAGAAGCAAAAATGTGTTTGATACCATCCAGCCGCTTATTTGCGTAGTGCGGCTGCCCTGTGGCAACATCTAAACAGGTCAGAAATCCGACTTCGCCCTTCAGAAAGTACAGCAAATTCCCTAAAAGAAGCGGCGATGGTACGTACGGTACATATTTGTTGTAGGACCAAAGTATAGATGAAGAGTCGGTGATATTTCCTTCGGCCCCGTCTAACCGAATAGCACGCACTTCACCACTGTGTAATCCACTTCCAACATAGACAATTCCGTCAGCCGCCACCGGTGTGCTAATGTTGCCGTATTGTGTGCCGGCAACCTTCCATATCATATCGCCGTTTGTGATATCGTAACTTTGTATCCATTTCTCAGCAACAACTATCACATGAACCCGACCTGCTTCTTCTACGATCAGTGGGGTCGTCCAGGAGATGCGTTCATCCCGTTTTTTCCTCCAGATTTCTTTCCCGGTGGACGTTTCGAGCGCAACGATAAAGTCTTCCCCATAATGGTCCCAGTTGATAATCAGCCGGTTCTTATATAGCGCCGGAGAAGTGCCCTCCCCCATTTCCCTGTCCATATCCATATCGCCAAAATCTTTTTCCCAAATCAGTTTTCCCTCGATCGTATAGCAGTAAAGGCCCCGGGATCCGAAAAATGCATATACACGTTCTCCGTCTGTTATTGGGGAGGCTGCGGCCCAGGCGCCCCTCTGGTGCCTCGGTTCGTGCGGAACTTCTTCCCTGGCCAAACGTTCCCACTTGACCTTGCCGGTTCTGCGGTCGACAGCCATCACCAAGAACTTGACGGGTTTAGTCACTTTTACGGTTTCGTGGGATACTGTGCCTCTCTCTGTTGGCATTGCAGCTGTTACAAAAATGTCGTTTCCCCAGACTGCCGGAGTAGAATGACCCGTTCCGGTAAGTCTGGTTTTCCACCGGATATTCTTCTGCGTATCCCATTCGATAGGCGGATTCCCTGAAAGGGCCGCACCTGTTCCCAGCGGGCCGCGCCATTGGGGCCAATCCTGGGCAGAAATATAATGAACGCTCACTAAAATTAAACACCCTAAAATCGCCGTTTTTACTCGAAGCGCCTTTTTCATTTCACTTCCTTTTGTCTTTCATTCTAAATATTTAGCTATCGATTACGCGTCTCAAGACGAATTTTGTTTGCATCACATTATATTACGATTCAATATAGATATTGTTACTTCCGCAAAACCATCTCACCACCAACAATAATAGGCGATAAGTCAAATTTATCATCAAGTTTGTTACTTGAACGTACACAGAAAAAAAGGCCCGCTAAAAACCCGGGCCTAACACTCTGTTTATATTTGGTACGCCCAGAAGGAATCGAACCTTCAACCTACGGATTAAGAGTCCGTTGCTCTGCCAATTGAGCTATGGGCGCGAGGTTGAAAAAATGTGTTGTTAATATAATTAAAAATAAAAAGATATTCAAGTAAAAAAAATCCACTGTGCAATTCACAGATCTGGCATGTGATTACAATACAACATTGATCACTCTTATCTGAAAACTGATTATTTATGAGTTGATTTCGGCTGATTGGAACCTAGACCCTAACGGAGTGGAAGTCCGTTGGGCGAGGAAAAATGCAGATATCAACATTGATTTTTTATTTTCTGGAATTCATCAGATTAGGATATTTTCAGTAGCCTCAGTGGTTATTAAATAACAATGGGTTATGGCTTTTTATTTATGCTTATCCCCGTTTGCTCTATATGTGTCTTCATCCTTTTATAATAATTTTAACAAATTTTAAGTACAAATTTACATGGATTCACATACAGACAGGGATACTGCGTCTCTCACGGGAAATGTTAAGACTTAAATCCTTCGATTAAATCTACCGATTAGCAATTTGTTAATTAATTAACAGACACTTCCTTATCTGAACGAAATTGCCGGCCTGAATCCGATAGATATAAACCCCGGAAGCCTCTCTGGCACCATTCCACTGAACGGAGTAGAAACCCGCCTCTTTGAATTCATCCACGATGACTCGTATGACCCGTCCTCGCATGTCGAATACCGTTAACATGACATGTGCCTTTTCGGGAAGAGCATAGTTAATATTCGTCATTGAATTGAAGGGATTCGGATAATTCTGTTCTAGCACAAAAGCAGCCGGTTTGAGAAATCGAACTTCTTTCACTGAGGTGTTGCTGGGATCCCACCGGGGATCGCCCATGGCCATGCCGTCATCCGCCTGGCCCAGAACAGAAGACGTGGCATCGAGTGTAAAATCGCCATTTGCTGCATCTTGATAGAGAGGATCCACATAAAGCATACTTTCTCCAATGACGGCATTTCGACTGATCTTGAAATCACCAACATTGTATAAATTGCAGTGGTGGATGATTGCTGTCGGCCCATAAAGCTTAATCCCAAACTCATTCGTCGGGCTGTTTGTCATTATACAATTTTTGACCTCCGTATCATCGCACTCCCAGGCATTCACAATACGTGAGTTATTGTAACCGCAATTATCAAACGTGCAATGATCGATTCGGATTTTGGGACCTATCGTTAACGGCTCATTATCTCCGGCATACAGCACAATCGCTTCCTTATTCGTATTGTAAAACGTGCAATTGGTGACTTCGAAATAATGGACCTGATAAAATCCCGTCCCTTCCATATCATAATATCCTTTGAGCCGTATGCCTTCCTTGCCGCAATTTTTGAAAATGCAATTCCGAAAAATGACCGAATCAGCGAATGTGTATTTGTAGGCTCGGAAAAAATTTCCGTCAGAGCCTTTTACAACATCGTGAAAGTAGCAATCGAAGACTTTTAATGTGTAGGGATTGGTTACGGAAATGCCTGTTGCTCCGGCTTGCGGGTCGTCATCCGTACGAATGATATATTTAGCATTGGTCGTCGTACCTGCCAAACCATCCAGTTCCAGACCGCGTAATGTCAAGCTACCGCCGTCCATAATTTCAAAAAGGATACGGGTACTCGCATCAACCTTCATATTCTGGATGATCGGCTTCGCAGCCAGTCCCTCGGCAGCACGAATCAGGATAGGTTTGCGGATCTTAATGACAGAGGATTCCTGGGTGATGTACAGTCCTCCACTCGTCGTCAGCTCTACAACATCGACCCCAGTTGTCTCATTGGCATATTCCACTGCTTTTCGAAGTGTATCGTTGCCCGCTTGAGCAGGAACGTGAATGACTTGAGCATGGACAACAGAGACGAAGAATAAAATTTTTAGCAGTACTATTCTAAGAATCCACGATTTCATGATAACCTCCAGATTGAACTATCGAATCATAACCAGCTTGATAGTTATTATTTCTTTGGTGTTAAGATTGCGGAAATGCCCAAAATAAACGCCTGATGATTGTAAGACATCCTTGATATTTCTTCCATCCCAAACGATAGTCTTATCCTGACCCGGCTGAAGCATCAGCCTCTGTTCCCAAATCCGTTGTCCCTGAACATTGTAAAGGGTGAACAGAAATTTTCCTGCTTGGCTCGACTGCAAATGAATATTTGTTTGACCATTAAAAGGATTGGGATAATTCACCACCTGAAGATATTGGTCCGGTTGGACAGAAGGATTTATGAACACTGATTTTGATGGAGCGACAGTGAAGGTGATTTTTGTCCTGTCACTGCTGCGGCTAAAGGGAACATCTACATCGTTCACCGTGACACGAGTCACCGGCGACAATCCCTGGAGCCAAGAAAACTCAATTGTTGCTGATATGTCGGACGACCCCGGATAGAAAGCAAGTATTTCTGGTTTTAAGAAATTGACAGCCGCAGTCAAAGGGACGTCTGAAACCATATTCAGAAAAGTGTCGAGAGAGAAAATCCGAGTCTCACGGAAGGCAGCATGTAAGAAAGTATTTCCTGCCCGGCGTGCCCAGCCGAATGAACCATCCATTGTCACGCCATCTGCGGTTAGTTCTTGCAGCGCTGTTTGTACAATGATGATATCCGTCGTATCTCCTCGCATCACTGTCGCTGCCTGAAAATCGGCGCCGGATAAATCGGTGACATCCGACATTTCAGACGATGGTGCAGACGGAATCAGAAGATTCATGAACACCGCGTCCACGGCCTGCTGATCCATAGCCACATAGGTATAGGCGCCTTCATCCCAAAACAGGGAAATATAGCCCGTGTCCTCAGAAATGTCCATATCCGACGGGAACAGGAATGCATCCATGCGCACTGGCATGCCATATTTGTTCGAAGGGGATGTCCAGCACACAACATTGGCCTCTCGTGTATATGTGCCCCTGCCGTGTAAATAGGACCGATAGAGAACTGAACTTGATCCTTCTGTTAAAAGATCTGTCACAACCCAGTAGTCACCACCGATAAACGCAATGCCTCTACTCTGTGTCAGGCCGGGGAAGACGGAAAAGGCCATCTGTTTCTCGGTAAAGGAGAAAAAATCGGAGGTGATGAAGTAGGGCGTCGGCGGCGTGACGTCGGCCGGAATATACATGGGTGCATAGAAATTTGCCGTAATGATGTTGTGCGCCTTGGCGGTCGTATACCAAGTGTTCCGGCGGTCATCGCTGAATCCATCCGGGCCGTACCCCGCGTCGGGCATGACAAATCCCTGATCCGCTTCGACCACAAAACTCAGCTGATCAGGATGGTTGTGATTATCCCCCGGAGAAGGCGCATGTAAGGCCAAATAGCGATGACCCTCTCCCCCTTCCCAGCGATTACGAAATATCACTTGACCGCCATCCAGTTTTAGGGTGGGATGGCAATCCGGTTCGACAGATTCGATGGACGCGTCGTAAAGGATAAAATTATCTATTTCCCATGTCGCATCATTGGTGGCGCCGGTATAGGCAGGTGTAAATACATTAGCGGACCAATAATTCCACTGGAGGATATTGGCCAAAGACGCATTGGAATGGTATGATGTAGGTGTATTTTTATAAGCGGCAGCAACCATATGTGTAGGTGCCGGCTTGACATTGGCGTCTTCAAAATTTGGAATCCAGCCCTGTCCGGTCCGAATTGCCACCGTCCAGGTGAAGGCAGGCTCGAAATAGGGAAAGAGATCCACATCTGAGACATTGTAATAATGCCAAAGAAATGGGATAAAATTCACGGCCGAATATACCCAGTAATGCCCGCCTTCTCTGTATATTCCATCCTTGGTAAACTGGTATTCCGTCACAGTATTGGCCTGGGTGAGGCCATATTCCAGCCAGTCTGATGCATTAGGATGATCGGAGAGTGTCAATGCTGCGGTACAAATGGCCCATGCAGGCTTGGACCGGTGATTATGAGGTCTTGGTGCCATTCGGATACCTTCGGTCAGATTGTCACGCAAAAACTGGGTTTCTTCGGTAATTTTTCCTCGAATCGTAGAATCTTCCTCAGCGTTCAATTGGTCGAAAACCCAATCGTATGCAGCACAATAATTTTGTAGCCAGGTTGCCCTGTAGATTTCATCGTAGGGTTTTTCTCCAGTCTGGGGCACACCATCGTAGGCATGTATCAAAGCATCGATAGCCTTGTCCCGGGTGACTGTATCATCCTCGATAATCCACCAGAATGCCAGTGTTTTTGCCATCCTCGGTCTGGCACTTTCATCCTGAAAGGCGGGATCTGTCAGTTTATAACTATTTGCACGTTGAGCGATATCAGCCCAAAACGCTGAATACGCCGTAACGTTCCGACGATCCTTAAGCTCATGTATCTTTTCTTTGTGAAAATATAAACTGGGGTGTATTTCAGTATCAGGTAGTATTGGCGTTGTTGGTACGGAAAATCCCAATGAGGCCGGCTCCTGCGCCCGAATCCTGGCCATGTTGAAAAAAGCAAACAAAGAAATCAAAGCTAAATTGAATAGAAAAACTCTTGTACAAGTGATTGGATTTTTGTGTCTCATGATTTTTATTTTTGGAAAATTTTTACGACCTCACTGCCGGCCAATAAGAATCCGCCTGCACCGTATGCTTGTGTATCCTCAAAGCTGACTTCATCGGGATTACGCCCAATGGCCTGCACCCATCCAATCTTTCCGTTGGGATGCACAGCATTAACCAGAGCCTTCCAGGCCTTTTTCACAACCGGTAGATAGGTCTCCCTATCCAGATAGCCATTATTGATACCCCAGGCAATGGCGTAACAATAAAAAGCCGTACCGCTGGTCTCTGGTAAAGGAAATTCGTAGGGATCCAGAAGACTGGACCGCCAATATCCGTCGTCGCTCTGCAATACTGCGACGGATCGTGCCATGGTCTTATGAAGATGTTCATACCAGTCACGCTGCCGGTCATTTTTGGGAAGATACTGAAGAACGCGTACCGTTCCGGCCATCACCCAACCGTTACCGCGAGACCAAAACATCTTTTTGCCGTTTTTAGTCCGACGATAAAAATATCGTTCGTCGCGATAAAAGAGTCCGTCCTCTTTATTGAACAGAAAGTGGGCGTTGTCCCAGAATTTTTTATGCATTGTCTCCAGGTACTTCTTGTCCCCAGTGGCTTTATACATCCGGGCAAACACCGGTGGTGCCATGAACAGTGCATCGCACCACCACCAGTCTTCCCGGCCCGGTGTGTCCAGTGTCACAACAGAATCCAATACGGATCGGATTGTCTCGATCATCTTTGGATCTTTCTTAACGAAATAAGTTTCCAAATAGGTCTGTCCGCAGGCGATGTCATCGGCGTAGCCCATACGCGGTGCCGTTTTCCATTCATTTTTCTCACCCCAGGCAATGGCTGCTTTAAGATATTTTTCATCCTGAGTCGTCTCATAGCAGGCCATAACACCGGGATAGAAGGACGCTGGCACCCAACCCATGGGATAATCCAATTTCTCGCTATAATGGTGTGAAGGATTCTCGAGTTGATAATCGGCCACTTTCCGCATAATCTCAACGATGAAATCGGGATCAAAAATGTCAGCGGTGGGAGCTGAAGATGCCCGCATTCTCGATAGCGGTGTACAAACGAAAAATACGATCAAGAAAATACTGGCACGAAAATAACGTTTCATTTTATACCTCTTCATTTTCTTTATTTGACATACATCATTTTTTTCATATCCTGAAAATATCCCGATTGGATACGATAAAAATAAACGCCCGAAGCAAGCAGCGAAGCGTTGTAAACGACATGATGCTCGCCCTCTGGAAGCTTTCCATCGACGAGAACATCTATTTCCTCACCCATGGCATCATAAATGGTCAGTGTCGTCCACCCCTGTTGTTTCAGTGAAAATGTGATTGAAGTCTGCGCATTGAAAGGATTCGGATGGTTCTGATGTAGGATAAAACGGTTGACTCGTCGCGATTCCGAGACATCCGTAGATTCAACGAACTTCACCGAAATGGATTTATTCGAGTCCATCAGCAGCGTTTCGGGATTCTGCGATCCACTCAGGTTGATACCCCAGGAATCGAACATCCATCCAGGATCTGGCACAGCTGTAAGGGTAATCAATGCCTGTTCTGGATATGTACCTCCAGGAGGATTCATATCCACACGCCCTCTCCCATTAATCCAGTATGCTATCGTATAATACAATGGATCCTTAAATATAGCGGTCACCTGCATGTGGCCATTGACAATGATGCTATCCGGGTTTTCTGAACTCACCAGATCGCCTGTCCAGCCTTGGAATTCAGAATCCGATCCCGGGATTGCCGTCAGACGGACAAACGTACCGTTCTCATAAATACCACCAGGCGGATCAAGATCGACATCGCCTGTTCCCTCAGTTGTAATGGCCAAACTGCCGTAGTTGTCGATAGCGTTCACCCAATTCGGTCCAACATCGGCTGCCGTCAACGGTCGTCTGAGGATGGAACTCTCCGAGAATTCATCTGCACCTACATCCTTGAACCCATTTCGGGACTGGCCATCCATATCGTCAACAATAAATTCATATGCTCCGGCCGCCTCATCCAGCGCCGGACTCGTTGCATCCGGTCGCCATAGACCATCTCCGGCCTGGAAAAGCTGAGGATCAGACCAATCGATGCCGTCTGGCTGCTGAATGCCCAGCGATGCCCCAAACATGATGTTCCCTTCCCAGGTCATGTTGATAGGAGGGTCCACCTCGGAAATGACCATCTCGCTGGTATACACGAGGTTGTTGGCGAATATACAGTCCAGGGGTGGAAGCGTCCTTTCTTCGTCGGCTCCGACGCCGAATGCGACGGGTGTCAGACAATCGACGAATGTGTTAAAGGCTATGACAGCATTTTTCACCTGAAAATAGCGGTTCAAAGGCGAGTTGGGCACACCGTTCATGATGGGAAGAGCACAATACCAATCCTCATCCAGGCCGTACAGGCCTTCAAAGTAATTATTGTAAACTTTATGATCTTCACCTATCACCCGAACTCCTCCGGTCATCGGCTGCTGATTACCGATGAAAAAATTTCCATAGACTTCGCACCGATTACCGTGTCGCAGAGTCAGTGTTCCCTCACATTCGTAGAATGTGTTATAACGGTAAACATTCTCGCAACTCTTGCTGGAAATAATCTCGATTTCACCATTGCACCGCTCGAAAAAATTGTGTTCCACAATAGTTCTGCTGATGTTCATTGAATACGTGCTCGTTCCGATGCGAAGTGTTTCACCACCATTTCGCCCTAATGCCGGCCGGTACCCGAAATAGTTATGGTCAATGCGATGATCATGGACCGGCGGATTACTGACTCGATCAAACCAGATTACCATTGTTGCAGCAGAGTGGTTTTTCCCTTCCAAGAAACAATGATCCACACGATTATTCGTGCCGTAAAGGGATATCCATTTGTAGTCTTTGAATTCATTGCCGGGATTGTAATTCAAAACCGCAGTTTGGGTCAGCCGGCAATGATGCGCACTTCCCCGATCACCCCGAAACTCGATCACACCGCCTGAAGGACTCTCCCCATTCAGAAACCATAAATCCTTTACAACGAGATATCGACCGCTGATTCGAAGGTTGGACTTCCCGGTCAGTATCACGCGTCCAGGTGTTTCCGCCCTCAAAGTAATAGAATCGGCTTCCGCACCCTCTCCTTCGAACTCGATTCGTTGATCCGTCCAGACACCGTTGGCCATGATCAGGACATCGCCAGGGATGGCATAGGCCATTACATCTTCGATCTCGTCGGCATCTTTCACATAGTATTCCGTTGCATTTCCTGAACCTCCCACCAAGAGGTAAAAAAGAAGTATAATACACCTCATGAATTATCACTTTCACAATTTAGGATTCAACAGAGGAAAGGGTGTCATCATCACCGTTTCCTGACTTCCGATGCCAGTAAGTCGCGAGTGTCGATCCAGAGACATTCATCCAGGGTCCGAAAATCGCCGGAGGCAATGCCGCTTTTGCACTATTGAGGACGGTCATGGCCAAACCGGTGGCCATGCCTCCGTTTTGCATTCCAACTTCAAACGCTACTGTACGACAATCACGCTCATTCAAACGGACCACCTTTGAAATCCAGTACCCCAGAGTATATCCAATGAAATTGTGTAGTATAGCAGCAACAATCAACGCCGCACCGACGGTCAGTAATTCATTGCTGGAACGCGCTGTTATGATAGCGATGATCAGACAGATGCCAAACATCGATACAAGGGGCAACACTTTATCCATCCAATTATCGTTACGCTTCAGTATAAGCGTGATCACAAGTTTGGTCAGGGCAATGATACCGATCAGCAGAAATCCAAGAATCAATCCATTTTTTAGGACAGCGAAAAAACCGAATAAACTCGAAGGTATGGGAATTAGAACGGCTGCCACAAGTATTCCTAAAAATCCCATGATACAGAGGAATCGCTTTTCATGAACCAACCGATGTTTGCTGTATAATATTTTATTGGCCAGGATTCCGGCAACTATGGGTACGATGATCATATTTATAATGGAGAGCATCATCGCTATAAAATCGATAGGCACAAGCTTTCCAGCCAGGGTTTTCATCATAAACGGAGTCATGACCGGTGAAATCAATGTGGAACAAGAAGTCATGGATACAGACAATGCCACATTCCCGCCAGCCAGAAATGTCATCAAATTGGAAGCCACCCCACCGGGACATGAACCCACCAGAATCACACCAGCGGCGACTTCCGGTTCAAATTTGAATAGATGGGCAACGCCCAATCCGGCAAAAGGCATCACTGAGAATTGGAGGATTAGCCCGATCAAAACGGGCCAGGGCATTGTGACGACCCGCTTAAAATCACTGAGACTCAACGTCGTTCCCATGCCGAACATGATAATTTGAATCAAGGGGACGATAAGAATAGACAGGTTGATGCCGAACCAGGATCCAAAAGTCGATGGATAAAACAATGACCAAAAAACAAATACAAAAACCCAGACTGTAAACGTAAACCGTCTCAGGACAGGATGACTGTTAAAGAACAGAGCTAAAGCAGTCATTCCCAACACGATGATGGGCTTAAGGGCACTAGTGTTCCCTGTGAAGATAAAAACCAGTGCGGCGACGAGAAAGATAGAAACTGCACTAACGAAGAATTTCGTGGATGATTTCATTATAGGCTATCTTTCATGAGGAGAATGGATTGTTATGCTATCGAATATTACCAACGGTTATGACGAGAGGATTATGTTTCTTCTCGATCCACACCTCCAGATACGTTTCCCATTCCTGAGCACTCCGGATATTTCCATATTCGGACCAGCATGACCCTGTGTAATAGGTCAACGCCTGTTCCGGGATGGCTTCGGTGAAGAGCAGGTAGTGTCCTTCGTAATTTTTAAAATCGGATATATTGGAGGCATGATCAAGGATGATCGCGCAACCCAATTCTCCCCTCTCTTTTCCAAGAGGTTCCCAGGTACTAAGCCACCCCTGCTGCTCTTGATAACGATGAATTGAGTTTTTATGATCGGATATGCCGATGACCAAGGGGATACGTTCCATCCCATCACTTTGGAAAGTGAGATCGAACCGACATAAATGAGTTCCGGCATCCAAACTCACACGCTTGATTTCGGACATGCGTTTTCCATTTATCTCCATAGCGGGAAAACGCAGCTCAAAAATTGTCCGAATGGGTCCTTCGGCGATTATTTCCCAATCAGTAAACGGCTCTGATAAAAGCATTTCACCGTTGACCCAGATTGCCGTTCCTCCGCATCCACGGGTCGCCTTCACTGCATAATAGTCCGCTCCCTCCCCCCTGTCATCATGATAGTTAATGTTCGGATCATACCACTTCTCGATCATTCGGTAAGGCACGCGCTTACACCACACATCGATTCCACTGCTGATTCCTTCGACTTTTCGTGCTGTTCCATAGAAGCGATATCCAATACGGTCATTTTCCCAATTAAAATCCTCCATACCATCGGGCATATATGCAGCATGTACTTTGGATTCCGACTCTTGATGTTTCTCCAGTGCAGGCGTAATAATAAAAAGCATTTTCTCATTAGGATCAAAATCCGCCTGAAAGAGGAGTTCATCCGGTCTTTCATCGGGATCCTCGTATACGATCTGGCTGACGATTTTCTCGCCCTGTGAATTCATGACAATGACGGCATGTATGGATTCTGAAAACGGTCGCTGGATTTCGGCCCAGGAGATTGAAATAACCTCTTCGATTCGAGTAAAATCGCTGGGATTTTCAACAACGATAACAAGTTCACGGCTCGATTGACATCCTAAATGAAAAGTGAAGAAACAAAGGGTAACGGCAATCTGCCATATTTTCCAGGATTGAATTTTCATCGTATATTCATGTTATAAACCGGCCGGACGAATGGCAAGTGCATTCGTCCGGCTTTCAATGAAATAGAATGAAGGATTATTTGACCAGCATCATCTTCCGGGTCACGGAGTGTTGACCCGCAGTTACTCTATAGAAGTAGATGCCCGAACTCATTCCTGCGGCATTCCACGAAATGGAATATTGCCCTGCCGGGCGCTCGCCATTGACGAGTGTCTCGACCAGATTTCCAAGCATGTTGTAGATGTGTACTGTCACCATCGATTTCTCCCGTAGTGCAAATCGAATCGTGGTGACCGGATTGAATGGATTGGGATAATTCTGAGATACCTGGAATTTCGTGGGAATCCGCTTTACATCATTGTCAACTGGCGTAGGCACAGCTCCCTCTGGGCTCCAGTTACGGTCACCCAGGGCTTTGCCATCATGTCCCAGCGTCAAAACCGGAGAGGCGGCATCCAGCATGAAATCACCGTTCTCAGCATCGGCAAACATGGGATCATGTCCGTAAACGGTTGCCAAATCAACAGTACCGGCCGCTGTTCCTTCAACATTCGTTCCACCGGTAACGACAAAAGGTTCCTCTGCGATTTTGACAGTATCATTTCCTACGATACGCTTCATGGCGGATGTATCAACATAAGCAATTGTGGATCCTTCACCTTCATTGTACATGATGCGACCAGCGCGATAGGAATCTTCCGTGCCGTTTACTTTGGCATCGGTGATGATAACATTCCGGATGGTCACACCATTGATGGCCCGGTTCCATATTACCTGTCCGCCACAATTGTAAAAAGTCAAGTTTTCAAGGAGCACGGCCGGATCCGGATTGTCCAGAACAGCATCACCTTGGATTTTAATACTCGATCCATTAACGTTCATGAAGGTACAGTTGCGGACTGTCAGAGCATCGAAATGCTGGCCATGTGCCGCTGTGACAGTATGATCACTTTTGTGAGCATTAATGGCACGGAAACATTCATCACCGGTATTGGCAAACCAGCAATTCTCGAAGTGGACGATACCGTTTCTGCCACTCTTGTTCACATCCCAGATCGATCCGTCTACAGCTGTCGCCGGGTCACCGGTCCGGTAGACATTGCGTAATATACAATTTTTGACTATCAAATTGGGGCTGTTTTCAGGAGAACCCTCATCCTCGGTATCCGGTGTTTTCAACATGTACTTGAACTTGGCATAATCAGTCGAATTGGCCATCATACCGTCCACAATAACGCCATCCAGCATCAAATCGTTGTTGAGTTTGATAAAATCGTTGGCGTCAATCTCTTCACTGGGATGAATCTCGGGCATATCGCCATTGAGATAATTGGCCTTTCCTACTGTGGCTTTTGCGCGAATGATCAGGGGTACATTTATTTCAATTGGCGGTATAGCATATATGCCACCGGGAGTGGCCAACTCAATAACATCGGCATTGCCTGCATTGGCAAAAGCAAGGGCATCAACCAGATCCTGTCCGGTAACACCAGCAAGGGCCTCAATCACTCTCTGCGTATTGGTAGCCCATTTACGGTCACCCAGAGCGCCGCCGTCATGGGCAAGACCCAGGAGGGGTGAACCCTCAGGCAGAGTAAAATCACCGTTGGCATGATCGGCGAACATGGGGTCATATCCGTAAATGGTGGACTGATATACCATACCTGCCGCTGTGCCTTCAACATTGGTGCCGCCTGTGGCGACAAAAGGTTGATCTGCAATTTTGACGGTATCCTCACCCACGACGCGCTTCATGGCGGAAGTATCGACGTGAGCAAGGGCCGAACCCTCACCTTCGATATAAGTAATGCGACCGGCCCTGTAAGAATCTTCAGTACCTTTGGGTTTGGCATATGAGATGATCAGGTTGCGGGCAATCACACCATCAATGGCTCGGCTCCAGAGGACTTGGCCACCACAATTATAAAATGTTATATTCTCCATCAACACAGCAGGACTCACATTGCCCACCACGGCATCACCCTGCAGCTTGACACTGGAACCATTAACGTTGTCGAAAGTGCAATTTCTGATAATCAATTGATCAAAGTGTCCACCATGTTCTGCTGTCACGACATGATCACTTTTGTGGGCGTTGATGGCGCGGAAACACTCATCGCCGGTATTGGCAAATAGACTGTTTTCAAAAACAACCACACCGTTGCGGCCGTTCTTGTTCACATCCCAGATGCTGCCATCAACCGCTGTCGCAGGATCACCGGTTCTGTAGACATTGCGTAAAATACAGTTTTTAACCATAAGATCGGGACTATTATTGGGAGAACCTTCATCCTCAGTATCCGGCGTTTTCAACATATACTTGAACATCGCGTAATCAGTTGAGTTTGCCATCATTCCATCTACAATGACGCCATCAAGTGTAAGAGAGTTATTAATCTTGATGAAATCATTGGCATCAATCAATTCGCTGGGGTGGATTTCCGGCATATTGGCCAATCCGGCCTTGGCCTTGATGGTCATAGGCATATTTATCTCGACTGGTGGGATGCCATAAATACCTCCATCTGTCGCTAAAATAATCACATCGGCATTACCGGCATTTGCCCAAGCTATGGCCTCGGTCAGACCTGCACCGGCAACACCTGCCTCCACCTCGATTTCCTGTGCCATGGCGGAAAAAGCAAGGATGAAGCAAAATACAAACAGAACTACATTTCTAACTTTCATTGTAAACCTCCTTAATACTCTGATATGAACTTGGATAACTGAATTGTGACCTCTAACTCTCTCCTTCACCTCCTTTCCTCTGATTTCTCTTTAGAGATAATCACTATCACCTCCTTTCCCATGGATAAATTTTTATAACATCAACGTATATCCAAACATCCACGATGATAATTTTTCATACGCCCAGTTCGTATTGCCGTAATAGACATCATAATATTTCAGAGTTTGGAAAAGATAGGTGATATCAAAACGCCCCCAAAATGCCTTCACGCTCAGACCAGCGGAATAGGTCTCTGCCTCTGGGCCCCTGTCAGTAATGGCATTTCCATCGGGAATAAACACCTGCGGTACATTTCGATATCCCGTCATGATGGATAAACGGCTGATCGGTGAATATTCCACACCAACGCCATAAGTGGTCTGGTTCGTCCATCCCCGATGGGTGGGGTCATCGACCGCGAAAGTAAACTCGGCATTTTGAAATGGCCGGTGAGATATATCAAGGGCCACTCGGAATTTCGAAATCGGCATGAGAGAAATTCCAGCATTGAATGAGAATGGCATACTTAATTCATCTTCACCAGCCAGGGGATTCGATTCCGATCCGCTGGGATCGGTTGCCGTGACCGTATGATCCCATTCCCGTTTTACCTTATAGGGCAGTGTGACATTGATCCCGACTCCAAAATGTTCAAACTGAAACAAGGCACCAATATCCAGACGCAGGCTGCTGAATGTGGATGTCCCTGATGCATTTACATTCAGAGTGTCATATCCGAAACGGAAAATCTGGTATCCCTGAACCATGTCAAAATATCCGACACGATTGAGATCCATACGTTCTTCGATATCCCCGGAGAGATGAGTCAGAGCCAATCCCACACGGATCTGATCGGTCAGGCCCGCCGCTAAGCCACCAGTCACTTGAGTCACCGGACCCATGCGTTCACGCTCATATCGGGACCAATGCACACGCACACTGTCTTCGGCACTGGTGACGCGAGGAGGCAGGTCACCATACCCGTCAAAACCAATATGAGGAACAAGATGGGTATCATTGCGATCAAAATTAAGGACCGGCACTCTTCCAGAGTAACCTACCGAAGCAACCAGGGATTTTCCCATCAATCGGAATGGCATGGCTGCGGTGACATGGTACAGTTGAAAATCATCGGCAGTATTTTCCCAGTCTGCTCCTTCTTTGCTGTATGGGTCGACGCCCATTTCGGGATCATCAACAATGTAATTGGGATCATCCAGGAATGCTTCATAATCATACCAGCCACTGTACTCGGGATCGGGGGTGTACAGCCCATCCAGTATAAAAGACATGGTGACCAATTGACGATTGGGACGATAGTCCTGCCGCTCTCGCCATGTTTTCGAGTACTGAAGACCATTGACCGAAAGCTGGAATCCGGAGATACCAATCATCCCGGCTGGATTCCAATATAGCGCATCGAGTTCTCCGCTCACGGCGCTGAAAGCACCGCCCATGGCCAATGCTTTCACGCCCATGCCATTGGGCAGATCCATCCCTTGAAAAGCAAGATTATCGCCACGATGCTGGGCTTGAATTGTCGCGGCAGAGAGGAGAATGATCCCCATAATGACGATAAATAAAAATTTGAACAGAACACGCATGATATTCTCCTACATTACGGTTCATTTTATTTAATTTCAAATCCCAGGGTGAACCGGTGTGTGGTATCCAGATAATCGCCAAAATCGTTATAGGCGTAATCCACGCGTAAACGATACACATTCAAACCGAATCCCATGGTATATTTCTCTTCATCATGATTGAATTTATAGCCTCCTCGGACAAAGAACAGATTTTGAAAACCGTATTCAAATCCGAGATGTTGCTGTTGGCTGTGATCTCTGGATTGGGAAAGATCGAAAGCGACCAGTAGTTGATGTCCAGGAATGGTAGTAAAAAAACCATCCTCCAGGCCGAACAGATATCCGGACACACCTATAGTGAATGTCTGGGGCAAAGGATAGCCTTTGCTATTATATTTTATTTCCTGACCAAAATTTCGTACAGCCGCACCCAGCATTAAAGACCGGAATCCAGTGTCATAGATAACACCGCCGTCAAAGATCACGGCCGATGCTGTTTGTAGCCCCAGATTCTCTCGGACATATTTTGCTGTGAGGCCGAAAGAAAAGCGGTGGGTAACATTGCGGGCAAAGGTAAGACCCAGTACATAGGCGCCCGGGCTGAATGTCGATCCAGTAATTCCGGAATTATAAATGCCGGTTTCACTATCTCTGAACAGGTGATCGACCCTGGTTTCCTCGATACTGCCAATATCTACAATCATTGCCTGAAGACCGATACTGCCAATATTGCCTAAACGGTAGTTCATGGAAAAGCTGCTCAGTGTAACATCCAAAAACCAATCCATGTAGGACAGCGATGCATCCCAATCGGCGGCATGGGCGATTCCGGCAGGATTGAAAAAGACTGCTTCAGATGTACGAATATTCACAGTGTACACACCACCCATGGCTGCGACCCGTGCATTTGGAATCACCTGCAGGAACGTAAAGGAGGTGGACCCTACCTTATCGAATCCGCTCACTTGACCTCTGGCGTTCGCAATACAAATCAGCAAAGAGGCAATGAGAATCCAATGTTTATTTGCCAACATAGTCGTTTTCCTCTATGGTTAGTCGTTGATTACCCTTACTTGATGATGACCAATTTGCCGGAATACTGGTCTCCGTCCGGTGCTGTTACAATGTAGAAGTACACACCTGATGCGATATCCTGGTTATTCCGTGTCACCTGAAACCATGCTGTCGAAAACACCTGCTCATCGTGTTCAATGGTTTCGATGAGCTGTCCGTGAAAGCTGTAAATTCGAATTGTACAACGTGCCGGCAATCCGTAAAAACCGATGGCTTTTTCCTGGCCGGCCCCTTCAAAACCCGATTCGATCACGAATGGATTGGGTACAGCGTATACTGTTCCCATTTTTTCCACAGAGGCCACATTCTTGCGATGTAAGGTGAAATTGGCTTTTCCGCTTTCATTCCCTTTATCATCAACGGAGGTGACCGAGTAATATTTGGTCTCGCCCAACTTGAAACCCTGATCTTCATCTTCAAAATTGTACATGTCATCGCCATTCACATTGCCGACAGCGATGGTCCCTACCAAATCCCAAGGGCCGCTGGCATTGTCGGCGCGGTAGATATTGAATTGATCCAGGGTGCCGGTCAATCTACCGGCGAGTTTGGAATTCCAGGTTTCGTTGAAACCTTCCACAGCCCGGCTCCATGTTAGAAGGACAGTGGCAGTCGCGGTGTTCTCGACGACCAAACCGGGAGCAGGCACAGGTATGGGCATTTTGTACTTGTCAGGATTTGTTGAAGGACGGGGATTGTCTTCAGGGAAAATCATGCCGTCAGCGGGTCCCATGCGTGAATCGCTGTAAGGAATCTCTTGACCGATAAAAGCTTCATGAGCTTTGTGGGCTACCTGATTGACAGTGATTACATCGGAGTTAATATGATCAGGATAACCGAAATCATCAAGATAGTGCTCAGTCATAACCTGACCATCCAATTCAACCCGGCGATTCCAGTCCCGAATAGGATAGAATTGACTTTCCCGTTGACCACCACAAGCCATTTTACCCGCCGTGCCTCCATAGCCTACAACTTCGGCAACGGCAAACTCCAGTTTATCACCAATTTCAAGAATATAGGGACCAAAACCCTGAATTGCCTGGCCTCCATTATAGCTCTCGTCCCACTCGAAGCGGGAGCGGCCAAGCCATTCTCGTTTCACACCTGTTTCAGGATGATTGGGAAGCACAAATCGATTTCCACTGGAAGGAAATCCCGCAGGCACACCTGACTCACCATAGACCGTCCACCAACGTTCATCCATGGTACAGGCGCGGTCGAACATCTTTGACGATCGTGTATTGGGCGTCCCACATTTCATATTCCAGGGCTGAAGGATGTATCCGTTTTCATCGGTTTCGAAATAATTACCTCTGCTGTCCCTGAGCATTGCAGAAGCATAATCGGACTGATTACGATCAAGATCGGTGGGGTCTACGATAGCGAGGTGATCCGTATCCCAGTAAAGCATGGCATACCCGGGACAGGATGCGCCCAAAAGCCCTCCGCCATTGGCGCCGGTGGTGGCGAATTCCATAAATAGATCAGGATCAGGCTCCGGTTTAGCGGCATATTGCTCCGTACCCTGATCAGGAAATCCAGTGTGGGTATTAGTATTCCAGAGCAGCCAGTAATCAGGATCAAAAGAGTATCGAAGATCTGCCCTGTAAATGCCGCCCGGATCACCGTAATACCAGTCTCCATACCATCGAAAAAAAGCCAGTTGTGTGGGGCCGAATCCATATTGAACATGAAAGAGAACATCAACCAACGGAACAGTACGTTCTATCGTCGCCGGATTCCCGTCGGTATCGCCCGTATATTCCAGCTCATATTCATAAATAATCATATCATCGTAATCAGGATAACTCCATGCCCGGGAAGTTCGTGTCACAGTAACTCCGGTGGATGTCGCCCATTTGGCAATGATGATCTCTTCGGCCTCGTCGGGATCGTAATCGGGGTTCAGTGATCCATCGGGAAGCACAGGATAATTCTCTATTTCCTGCATGGATAAAGGAAAACTCCACTTCCCGAAAGGCAGTTCTGTGGTGGTATTTGTACCGGTACCACCGCAAAAAGAGAGGATTCGATTTTCGTTCCCCGGCTTGCCCAACTCGTTGGCAGTAACGTAGATGCCTGCCCCATAGATGTTGTGATGTCCATCATATTCAATACCCTGGATGATAGTCCTGGACCGGGGTGGCCACTCCATGAGGGGCAGATTTGTGCGTGGCTGGACGATCCATGGCCGGCCGATGGTGCCTGTGTTATAAACGGTCTCATGTATCATCCCACGATCATGGATGCGGTATTCTCTTACCTGCGAAGTCAGCGTTCGCACCATGCCGAAAACCAGGATGGCAAGAACGATCCGCGCAGGCCAATTAGTATGCTTTCTATTCAACGGTGTTCCTCCTTGGTCAATTCGCATGATGTCTAAAATTCCACGGACATGCCAAATCGGAAATGTCTGGGCATGTTGCCGTATAAATATCCATCGAGGCTTGTCACATAGGGTGCAAAATCACCTTGAGTCAGCAGATTGTCTCTGTCTGTCATATAGCGCTCTTTAAATGCATTCTGTTCGTTTTGTGGGTCCTGGAATGTCCGGGAATAATGGAATACCCGCTGGTTAAGGACATTAAAGCCTTCAGCATACAATTTCAGTGCTGTTCCCCGCAACAGAATCTTTTTCTCGAGCCGGATACTCAAATCGTGTTCGGTAGGCGTTCGCAAATTCATCTGCAGACCCTGTCCTGAGAGATCCCAGGTAAAGGGTCTTCCTGAGGACAACCGATATGTACCGCTAAGAGAAAGACCTCCCAATGGATGGAATCCGAATACTTTCATCCCGGCGTCATCAAGCGTCATCATGCTGAGATTACATACCAGCTTGTGTATGCGATTGTAATCAAGATAAATGTCTTCGGGAGATGGAAGGATACTTTGGAGTTCCGTATTCTCAAAGTATTCAGCCCGGGCGCCACTTCCCACAGCACTGGCTGATTTTCCCTTGGCAGACTCCCAATTATATCGAACGTATCCGCGGATTTGCCCCAGGTTCCTTTCGAGACTCACATGGAATCCTTTGACATCGGCGTATTCCTGATTATCAAAAGTAAAATACCGGTTTCCTCCGTTGTCCTCATAAATAGCATATTGTATGAGATTGCTGACATCCTTCAGGTAGGCACTCACATCCAGATGAAAACCCCAGGGCAGAGACCGTACAATACCCACATCATAGGCAATAGTCCGTTCCGGCTCCAGTTGAGGATTTCCCAACCGCTCGTAATCAGGGACCGCATCGAATTTGGTGCGTGTTCCAAAGATATACTCGAATGCCGGACGCTGCGTGAAAACACCATAATTAAGATGGAGGACAGATTTATCTGATACAGGAAAAGCAATACCAATGCGGGGCTGAAGAATGGCATGCAATTTTGTCTTTTTTTTGCCAGCCAGTGTTTCATTATAAAAGTATCCTTGGCTGGGATCGGCCGGGTCAAAATTCGGATTCCGGAATGGAGAGAATTTATCTTTGTAATACTCCGTGTTTAGGTTGTAAAAATCGAACCGGAGTCCCAGGTTTGCTACCAATCCTTCAAACTCCATCTTGTCCTGAAAATAAAGCGCCCCTTCATATGGAGAAATCTTGTAATTCTCGAAACGCACATTGGACGGATTACTCTGGCTGTATGTATAATCTACATCAATATTATAAATAGTGAACTGCATTCCAGTCCTGAGAAGGTTTCTCTTATCAATTTGACTCGTGAGGCTCCCGTTGAATATAATGGTCTGTGTTTTTTCCGATCCGTGACTTGTTTGCATTTTTCCGATTTGATATCCATTGGGTGCGGTATAATCCCTCCAATTGATCCGGGTAGAATAGAGTTCAGAATAAACACTATCTGAAAGAAGTTCTATACGATCCTGGTCCATCGTACTCAATTGACTTAATTTGATATCCAGAAAAGTGGCGTTGCTCAGGACATGGTTCAGTGCCAAACCCAACTGATGAACTGTATGGGTTTCCTTCGTCACATTTGTGACTCGTTCAAACCAACGGAAATAATTGCTCGTGATCCCATTCTCGAATGCATTGTCAAAATTGTAAATCAATTTCAGTTTTGTAGCTGGATTGGGGCGGTACACGATATTGCTCATAATATTGCGCTGAACATTGGGACGACCTGTTGGGATGAAGGGCTGTACTGTATTTTGTCTGGCTGCAATAAATAATGCCATATTTTTAGCAATAGGGCCCCCTGTTGAAAATTCCAATCGATAATCATGTCCGGCATATTCGAGTCCCAAATCACGAATCGATTGCAGCCACAGTTGTCGGATTAAATCCGCCGATTTCAGACTGTCTTCGAGAGTGGGGTAATGGGTAACAGGCGGCCAGGTCATTTCAGTCCACGTTTCCGGTATGTACACTTCGGGATACCTGATACCAAAATGGGTCCAAAGGATGGTACCCGAAACAGGATCAACACCATGTGCCCATTCCTCGGTACTGTTCATCTTTTCGAAAAAATCGTTGTAGCCAGCATCATAAACATTACCACCCCAGGTTTTGTAAAAGGCGTTGGTCGAAGAGACGTCGAAATAGGTATCCCATTTCTCCATATTCCCTTCCTTTGCCACCATATTAATCACGCCCGATTGCACATTTCCATACTCGGCACTAAAACCGCTCGTATATACCTCCACCTGTTCAAGGCCAATGGTGAGAGGTTCGAAAGCTCGGTTGTTATTCAGCGGATTCACGATAGAAGCACCCCCAACAAGGTAAAGTGCTTCCCCAGTTCTGCTCCCTCTGAAATGCCCACCGTCCACGTCGGCCTGCAATTCGATGATGTCACCCACATCGTTCATTCCGGGGAGGTTCTCGATAGCATTGACATTGTAATTCTGCTTTGTTGCGGTTAAATCCGCTTCAACAACATCAGGACGATAGGCGACTATCACAACTTCCTCACCGACAATGACAGAAGTTACGAGTTCGAAACTGACCTTTGTCGTCTTGTCAATCATGACCAGCACATCGGTCTTGACCTTTCCCTGGTAACCCATATAGGTTACCTTGACACTGTAAGTCCCTGGAGGGATATTGATGATGTAGTATTCCCCATTTGCGTCCGTGGCTGCTCCCAATACTGTCCCGACCAACTGAACATTGGCGCCAAACAAGGCCTCGCCCGTTGTTTTGTCCACGATTCTCCCTGACACCTTCCCTGTTTCACCGGCAAATACTGATTGCACGAGAAAAACGAAAAGTATCCCAAAAAGAATCTCCAATATCAGAACTTTTCTATTCATGCGGTTCCTCCTCAAAATTCTGACCCTATGAAAGTAATGCACTCAAACCCTTAATACTGTTGATACTCATATATATTGAAAACAGAAAAATACAGCCCATAATAATATTCATTTTCCATGAACTCACAAATTCACCCATGATCTTTTTTCGGCTGGTGAGATAAAGAATACCCAGCACAGTGGCCGGCAGTACCAACGCACCGAACGCTTGGGAGGCAATCATGATAATTACAGGAGGCGCTTTAAAAACAGGAACAATCAATCCTAAAATGGATAACAAAGCGACCATGATGCGATATCGCCCCATTGTCATATCCCGTTCGGATTGTGAATAATCACAAATCAACCAAGGCAGCAGTAATACGTTTGGGAATTGAGAAGACACACCCGCGGCAACAATGCCGGAAACAAAAATAGTCACTGCGAAGCGTCCCGCTAACGGTTCCAACAGAGTCACCATTTGGGATGCTTTTGTAAGACCTAATCCACTGACATACAATGTCCCGGCTGCCGCGGCCATGATCGCCCCACTGATAATGAACATCATAAAAGCAGAAAGCCTGGCGTCTTTTTTCTGGATTTCAAGATCCTGGATCGTCCACCCTGCTTCTTTGACGAGTGTAGTACGGACAATAAAAATGCACGAAGCGACAGTTGTCCCCACGATGGAAGCAACAACCAGAAATGGACCTTTGTCTATGTCCATAGGAATTTGAGGGAGGCTGGGTATCAGACCTTTGACAATGTCCAAAGGCTTCGGCATGAGGATAAAAAAGTTAATGATGAAGCTAAGAGCCATAATACCAACGATCAAAGCCAACGCTTTCTGAAAGAATCGGGTTCGGCCATTCCAGAAAAGGATGTACACGACCAGTATAAAAAATCCTGCAAACCAGACAGAATGGATGCCCCCATCAACAAAGGTTTTTGACCATTCTGCGCACACGTCGGCAATGATGCCCATTACACCGATGATGCTGCCGCAAACAGCAACGGTCAGGGCAATAATAAAGAAAATACCTACAGAAGGATGCAAGTGCTTACGAAAGGCATAAAGAGCAGTTTCTCCCGTTACCGCAGTATATTTGCCATAAGTCACAATCAGGAAATAAGTGACCCAACAAGAAAGGAGCATCGCCCAAAGCAATGACATCCCATAATCAGCTCCCGCCTTAGCCATAGCTGTCACACTGCCGGTCCCAATGTTGAATCCTATAAGAAAAATACCGGGTAAAAAAGTTTGTATCTTTTTTGAAAGTGTTAACTTCAATTCAACGGGATCCTCTCACCAAATACTACTTCACTCGGCACCTTGGATTCTTTGGGAGTCCAGGTCCCTATAATACAAGTTTCGGAAGGTAACTCACTCTCCAGCTCTCCAAGCGAATCGGGCCACTTAACTTCATCGACGAGTCTTGCCCAAACGGTTGCCTTACCGTCAGGTAGCACCCATTCTGCCCCACACCAGCCGGGCCATTTAATCGTTTGCAGATTTCCGGCCGGTGCTCCTGAACCTGCCGTCATAATGGCAGCGATGCGCATAGTTTTTTCAGGGTTCACCGTACTTGCCTGAAAATGATACTGCGGTTCGATATCTTTATTGTAGGCCTCATGCCAGTAATCTGTCAGGTCAGTGGAATAGTTATCGGGGACGCCTTCCATATAGGGTGTATCAAAGGTGTCTTTTTGTGTGAACACCATACCGTCTTTACCGGAGTGAAACAAACGGACGTCGAGGCGGGCGCCGTCCCTCAGGCTGATGACGTGCTGAGCGGCCTCATCCATCTTAATAGGCTCCAACCCATGAAGCAGCCATTGATAGGTCGAGGCTTCAGATCCTTCGAGATCATCAAGAAGGATAAAAAGTCCGGGCCGCACAAAGATGACATGCCGGTCATTCCGATGGAACAGACCTTTGTAAGCTGGAGCAGCATCTCCGGCGACATACGAAATCTTTTTTTCATGTTGGAAACCAGCGATGCGTCCCTGCGCGGTGAAATCACGAATGACCTGTCCCTCTCCATTAATAAGGACAGCATTGTTGGCCTTAGTCGCCCGTGTCCATTCAGCATGATGGGGCATGCCATATACCGGACCATAATATCCCGATGCAATAGCCAGCGGTTTTCCTCCGACAGAGATGTGAAATCCATTGTTATCGCCATGGCTGTGACTCACTGTGGCATAGGGACTGCTTCGAAACTGAAAAAACACATCATTTTCGAGGTCAGAAAAATCACTGTGAAAGGATGCCCAGCCGATGTCGTAAAAAACATTGGCTTTATCCCTGATTGAGGGTTTGTTCGCATGATCCTTGAATTCCGGAACCAGAGGAATTACCGGATAGTAGGTATAGATATCGGGCAGCGGTAACTGCTCTGCCCACCACTGGCATATCGGATCGTTAAAGCGATAGGCATGAAGCTTTAAATAGGCAGCAACTCCATTGGTATGTCGATGGGCCTGACGAAGTCCGATCTCAGCACCGTCACCAAAGGGACGACGTTCTGCTTGAGGCCGCATACAAGACATGAAAAAATTTCGGACATTTCTAAAAAACGGGCGCTGCCATAAATTGATATCTGATACGGCAAGAAGCCCTTCCACCCAGGGCGAGATAAACATGTTGTAGCGTGGTCCGTAATCCATGCCTTCAGCCCAGCCACCGTCGTCTCCCCCCCAATGTGGATACACTGTCATAAACGCGACAAGAGAATATTCGATCCAACTAGTCACTTCGGTGGAAGGCGCTTCATCATTGAGGACAATCGCTTGCTCTCCCAGATAACCGATAAGCCTGCCATCATGGCTCGATCCGGGACGTTTATGAAAAGGCCTGTCAATCGCCACTCGTTGATAGGTGTCTCTGGCCCGTTCTATGCAATGGGTTCGGACGATCATTCGCTCGTCTTCTGACATAGAATCAAACAGCCAATCGTACGCCCGATGTGTACAGCGGGCCAGGCTTAAACCAACCTCATCAAATTTGCTGATATTGCATGATGTGATGCCAAAAGGATCCCATGAAGCGATACCTAAAAGAATTCGCTTACCGGCAATGGCATATTTTTGTTCCCCGGTCATCAGCCAGGCCAAACTGAGAGCCATCAATCCCTGGTCAACAGCGACCCGGAGACCACGGTAGTATTTCTGGTATTCCATACGCCGGGGAATGTAATCTTTTTCTATATCATAATGACCATATGTCGGCCCTTGAGGTGCCGGTAAATCGAGGCTGGCATCGGCTGTGGCCTTGAGTATATCCCAAGCTTCTTTCCGGGTCGTTTTCAAGGATTCACGAATTTCCGGCAATTTGTCTTTAGTAAAAATTAACCGCGGGTGTGATTCTGGCATATTGGACAGCAACTGATCAATATTGGGCAGCGGCTGCTCGATTAGTCCGGCCGGGATATTCAGGGCATAGGGACGTCTCTGGCTGATCAATGTTCCTTGATCATTGAATGCCTCAATAATCCAGGTATAATCGCCAGGATTTATTATCGATTCAGGGACAAAAACATAATCATGGATCTTTTCAGAGCGGATAACAGTGTCTTTTCTTCCTGCATCCTGGATAGTGACCACATAATATTCCGCACCCTCTATAGCCAGCCACGCAAATCCCGGCGGATTGATTTGAGCCGTATATCCGTCAACGGGTTTCGGAAAGAGATCCACTTCTTTTGAACGTTCTTCGGGAAAGGGGATCAATTGGGCCTGGACAAAATTATACAGGATCAATTGGGCGAAGAAAAGCAAAAAGTGAAATCGTTTCATAAGGGCTCCTACAGTCGTGGATCAGAATCCCAGAATTCTCGGGAGAAAAAGAGTAATCGCTGGGATATATGTGACCAACATTAATGAAATGATCATCGCTAGAAAAAATGGCAAAAGCCACTTAATAATATGTGTGATTTTTGTATCAGCCACCGCACACCCCACAAAGAGTACCGCACCCACGGGCGGCGTACAAATTCCGATGCACAAGTTCAGAATCATCAATATCCCGAAATGAAGGGGATCGACACCGAGTTGTGTCACTACAGGGAGAAAAATCGGTGTAAAAATCAAAACTGCTGGTGTGGCATCCATGAACGTGCCCACTAGTAGTAAAATGAGATTGATGATCAAGAGGATAATGACTTTGCTGTTGGTCATACCGATAAGGGCTGCACTGATATTCTGTGGGATATTCTCGTAAGCAAGAATCCATGACAGTGCCATTGAGGCACCGATCAGCAACATGACCACCGCATTGGTAATCACAGTCTGCTTTAAAATTTGGGGAATGTCTTTCAGTTTCACTTCCCGGTACACGACTACGGAGAGGAAAAAAGAATAGAGCACAGCAATAGCAGCCGCTTCGGTAGCTGTAAAAAATCCAGCGATGATCCCACCAATCACAATGACGATAAGCAGCAAACTCAAAATTGCATCGCCAGCACGTCTAACAATCTCAAGCAATCCGACTTTTTCTCCACCTCTATAATCTTTGATCATGGCCGTAATGGCCGCCACGGAAATCAAAGAGAATCCAGTCAGGATACCTGGGAGATAACCGGCAATAAATAGAGCTGCAACGGAGACGCTGCCACTGGCCAGAGAAAATACGATGAGAATATTGCTCGGCGGAATCAAGAGACCTGTGGTAGAGGCTGTGGCATTGGCCGCCGCACTGAAATTTTTATCATATCCCGCTTTGTTCATCTCTGGGATCATAAAACTGCCGATAGCCGAAGTCGCCGCAACGGCAGATCCGGAAATTGCACCAAACAGCATACAAGCCACGATATTCACATAGGCCAACCCGCCGGGTAGCATTCCCATTAATGCTTTGGCCAGATTGATCAGCCGTCGTGCAATACCCCCCCTAGCCATCAGTTGACCGGAGAGTATAAAAAATGGGATTGCCAATAACGCAAAACTATCCAATCCGGTGGCGATCTTTTGGGCAACCTGGGTCACAGCCGGTTCCGGGGGCATGCTCATCAACATGGTCGTCACTGTGGCCATTCCGATACACACCGATATCGGAACATTAGACAGCAGTAAAAGGATAAAAACAACGACGAGTATCAGGATAGCATAAGTCATCAATCGATTCCAATGGTTGAGTGTTCGACTTTTTCAAAACGATGGGTTTTCAAATGTTGATAAGCTTCAACCATAAAAAATATTGAATAGAAAATCATGAGAAATCCCGTGATAGGAACGACTGAATAGACATATCCCATTTTAATGCGTAGAGCCGCCGAGATTTGATTCAGGTACAAAGTGATGTTGACAAGCCGGAATCCACCCCAAATTAAGACCAGGACCGAGAAAATGATGACAACGGAATATATTAAAAACTCCCATACATACCGCGTTTCAGGCTTCATCTTAATGGTCATGATATCAATCCCCAGATGCGCCTTCTGACGTAAGGCATAAGCGCTGCCCAGCAATCCGATCCAGATGAGCAGAAATGTCGCCAATTCTTCTGTAAAGGAACTGGGATCTTTCATGATAAATCGTGTGAACACTTGCCAGGACACGTCGAGTACCATGACAATGGTTAGAAAAATGAGCACCCATGAAAGCCCGGTGTCCACCCATTTGACCAGTCGATACATACCTTCATTTCTCCAAGACTTCTTTATTTTTTTTACTCAAATAATCAGGATCATCCGGTACTTCCTGGATCTCTTCCACCAGGGCATGCAATACCGGATGTTCACTTCTCAATTCATCATATAGTGGTTTCACTTTTTCTCTGAACAGCGCCTTCTCCGGTTCGATAATCGTTACGCCCTTTTCCACCATAGCGTCCAAAGCAGTTTTCGTGGCTTCATCCCATAAACCGCGCTGATATTCCAGAGAGGATTGAACCGCCTGTTCCAGCCACAATTTTTGCTGATCCGTCAATCGATTCCAACTGTGTGTGCTGATAAGAAGGACGTCCGACGGCGCCGAATGCCCATCCAGCACATAGTATTTGGACGCTTCATAATGACGCGATTGGAACAGTGTGGGAACATTGTTCTCGGCACCATCCACCACACCTTGCTGCAATGCTGTGTAAAGTTCACCAAAAGCGATGGGCGTGGCCGATCCGCCCAGAGCATTGATCGTCCTGATGGACCAGTAACTGCGCATGACGCGGATCTTTAATCCTTTTAAATCATCGGGCTTGAAGACCGCTTTGCCCCGGAGATAAAAATTCCGGCTTCCCGTTTCATAAAAGCAGAGACCGCGAAGCCAGACCGGTTCTCCCTCCAGAAGCATCTTTTTACCCACAGGACCGAAGAGCACATTCCATCGATGCTGATCGGATTGGAAAACATAAGGAAGGCTGAAGACGGCTACCGATGGTACGAAGTTTTCGAGGACGGCCGAATTGACCTTGGTCAGGTCCAGAGATCCGATCTGAAGCGATTCGATATATTCACGCTCACTAGAACCCAGTTGTCCGCCGGGATAGATATCCATTCTCATCTGCCCGCCTGAAACATCTTGGAGGATCTCTGCCAACCGAACCATACCTTTGCTCACGGGGTGAGAGGAATCGAGCACATGGGCGAGTTTCAGGACCTTGATCGTATCTTTTCCGCTACAGACGGACAAGGAAATCAAGGAAAGAAGACTTAAGATCAGAATGATGTACTTGATATTCTTCATGATCCCTCTTGAACGATGAATTCTTCCAGTCCTCGTTTAATACATGTACAATCCACCATTCACCTCAATGGTTTGTCCGGTGATATAATCAGAGAGTACCGATGCCAAGAACAGGGCAACACGGGCAACATCTTCTGCCCGACCGTGGCGCCTCAGAGGAATCATACCAATGATCATCTCGTGCGTTTCTTTGGACGTAAAGGTGTTATGGAAAACCGTATTGGCAATAAAACCCGGAGCGATGCAGTTCACATGAATTCCATCGGGACCAAGCTCTTTGGCGAGCGACTTTGTGAACGTCCAGATGCCGCCCTTGGTCGAGGAGTATGCCGCCGACCCGGGACCACCCCCATCATGCGCCGCTTGAGAGGAGAGGTTAATAATTTTACCGGATCCCTGCTTCTTCATCTGGGGAATAACCATGTGAGACATGAGAAAGGCCGTGCGTAAATTGATATCCACCACAGTCTGAAAGTAATCCTCTGTAAATTCGGCCACAGGGACACGTTTTACCAACCCACCCGCATTGTTGACAAGAATATCGATCCGGCCACCCAGTTCCAACGCGGCATCTAAAAGCTTTTGGCACTCATCTCGCCGGGATACATCCGCTTCAACAGCTTTCACTTTGCCCCCCTTATTCCGTATATCCTGTGCCACCTTTTCCAGTTCCATGTAATCTCGATGATTATTAATCACAACCGATGCCCCGGTTTCAGCAAACACTTCAGCAGTCGCCAACCCAATACCTTGAATACTACCGGTTACTATGGCAACTTTGCCATCCAACCGTATATCCATGTAATGCTCCTTTCTTTTATGCTTCAAATAACTATTTCTTGTTAAAATGGACGGTTAGCTTGGTACCATCCTCAAGATTGCCATTGATAAATAGGACTATACTACCATCCTTCGAAAGACCCGTCTTGAAATCGCTGGATCCCAATTGTCGTTCTCCGATGGCTACTTCTTTGATTTTGTAATCCGCATGACTTATCACAAAAACGGGATTTGACAGCCCCTTCTTTTCAGACTTGAAAAGAAGCTCACTACGTTCCGCCTCTTTCTCCATGTGGACGAGATGGGCACGCTGTGACACGTCATATCCCTCATACCGGGTTTTTGAAGACACGACTTTAAACGTTCCTGGATAAAGCCAAGAATGGGCGTGTCGGTTCGCCTTGTTGCTGCCTTCTTCCTGGATGCCGATGAGATATGTCCATGTGGTCGGTTGATTCTTCACGTCCACTTCTGCTTGAATATTACCGATATTGCCATGATGCGGCACATCTAGACCAGGAGTGTTGTACCCATCGATCTGGTAGCGGGAGGCCGGCCAGTGGCCTCGCCGATCCGCGTGTCCAACATCTCGTGCACAAACGGCAACATGATCCGCCGTGACACCCGGCAATAAATCTTCACGAAGAGAAAAAACAGTGAAAGGATGCATCCTATCTTTGAAATGAACTTCGACAATAAACTCTTTGTATTTGGCCACGAAATCACGATGAAAATCCCGATTCTTATTCAAGTATTTATTAGAATACCCCTTGCCCTTTAAATTCGTAAGTGTCGCGAATTTCTCATCAAAAAGCTGCACGGTCTGAACACCGGGTGGTTTGGCAAGAAGCACCTCAAAGGACTCGTGCCGTGTGCTCACATTCGGCCACAGGTCGACTTGACGGATTCCCACCCCATCGGGATAGAAGGTATAATATTCATCGACCCATTCATTGAAATAAATCTGGTAATGTGGGTCTGACAGGGCATAGCGCCAATGGACCACGACTCTGGCAGGAGAGCTTTCCAAAATCTCAACATTGATGTAACGATTTTCACGATCTTGCATTGGCTCACAACACCCCTGATTACCACCCCCCCAGTTCTCCACGAATTCATTGGTCATGGCCGCTTGATCTACATCCCACCACGGGATATAGGAGGCCTTTGCCCAGAACACGAATTCCACTCCAAAGGGGTAGCGGATGCGGATACCATGATCAGTGATGCCACCGTAACTATACTGCCCTTCAGTGACCTCAAATTTTTCAGGGAGGTCGAGATCAAACTTGGTCAGATTCTGGCTGAAACGAGCCATCTCTTTCCCAGTACCTTTATCTTTAAGGATACAATCGACGACATAATTCCCACCGGGCAATGACCGGAGCTGGTGAATGTCGAATACCGGTTGGAATTTGCCGGCCTCCGTCAGATTAGTGATGTCAACCGATGCTATGATATTATCCGTATTTTGTTTTTTAAAATTCATATGAATGGACGTATGCGAACGTGTTTCATCATCCATTAACATACGGTATTGCATCGGCTCAATGGAACTCGGTTTTCGGGTGTAAAGCGGTTCCAGGTTGAATTCGATGAAAGGGGCCGTCAACTCTATATAGGAAGTATGGTATAGTTGTTTTTTAGTAGTTGAATCTAAAATCTGGCCGATTATTTTATTCTCTAACATTTCGGGAATCCAATATCGCGCATCAATGGACTTGCCAGGTTCGAGAATTATCTTCTGTGTGTATTCCCAGGGCTCAACTGATTCCGGTTCCACAGACAGCTTCAGGATCACATCCTGTTTTTTATTCACATCGTATTGGATGTGTAAAGGATTCCATCCATACTGAGAAGGATAACCCAAAGGTCCAAAGGCATATAGCGCACTCATAAAACTAATTTCACGTATCTTGAAAGCTGTATCCCCAAACACGATATCCCCAAACTCGATAGGTGCGTGGAAATTGGAAATCGTTTCCCGGATATAATCCTGCACAAGGGCCCACGCGCTGTATTCTGCATCCCCTTCAGGTTCTTTCTTAAAAAATTCATCACCCCGATTGACATGAGGCTTTCTCGCTCGGGCAAAGTTTGCCCCCCAGGTCATTCCTTCATCAATCTGCAACAAGCCCAAAGAAGTCACATCAATCTGGATTTCAGCAAACCAGGCATCCTTTTCTATCGAGGTTTTGGCGCGCCAGCGTCCGGTCCACCGCGGTTCCATGTCGCAGGTTTTTGATCCGTGCAGACGATTGTATCCGGACTGGTCAAACATGACTCCAGCCGGGTTAACGGAAAATTCAAAGTAACTCCGGTGATCATGATTGACATCCAGAAAAACTTCAACCCGGTCATCATAGAGTATATCCAGATCATCAAACTGGAGTGAAGTGGATTTCAGGCTGGTTACATCCTTTTCGGAACAGCGAAATCCGACATAAAGATTGGTTTCATCATAGAGGACATAACATTGGGTTGAATATTTTGGAGCGGATCCTGCATCACCAGCAGTCAGGACAAAATCTGTCAGGATTTGTGCATCCTTCCAGCATGGATCGTCCAACTTGCCGTCGAGAATTGGCGCTTTTGTAATTCTGGACACACCCGTAAAACTTATTTTTCGGTGAATGAGAAGGTCACCACCGATCACCGATCCAACGATCAACAGAATGATAATGAGCATGATGATTCTCTTCATGGTAAAACACCTCGTTTATTAGAATGATTAAACATCGAAATCATTGAGTCCGATTTGTTTGTAATACTGAATCACATGTTCTTCGGCGTGGATGAGATGCTGGCGCATCACGTGATAGGCACCATCCTCATCTTTGGTTTCGAAACAATCCACCAATTGATGGTGATATTTAATAGCCAGATCCGGTGCGTGGGACTGCCGATACGTATTTGAAATAAATTTGTCGAGGAGAAGAAAAATGGGCTCCATGATAATGGGAACAAGGGGATTGTTCGTGGCATTGGCGATCCGACGATGGAACTTTATGTCAAATTGAATGTTCTCAAGCGGGTGATTGGCGTGAGTTTTCATCTGTTGTGATTGTTTTCTCAGATATTCAATATCATTCTCATCACAATGAACTGCGGCCAGTTTCGCTATCTCGGGCTCCATAAACAAACGAACTCTAATGATATGGAGATGAGCATATTCTCCGCATTTCATGTCTAAAAACATATAAAATGGATCGACGACATTGGACATATCCAATTCCGCCACATATACACCACTACCCTTTCTGATCTCTACTAGTCCACGTCCCGCGAGGAGGCGCAATGCTTCACGTATGGCGGTCCTGCTGACACCAAACTTTTCTGAAAACTCAATTTCACCAGGTAACTTATCCCCCGGGACAAATATCTTCTGCTGTATTGCATCACGAATCTGCGTTTCGACCATGTTACTCAGCGTCTCCGGACGTTCAACTCTCATGAATGGCTCATTCATGATATGATCCTTTCGATGATCATGAGCAAGAATGTAGGTAAGATATATATGACTGCATGTTGTATGACAGCATACAACCATATATGTAATCAATTTTTAGGTCATTGTCAAGTACTTTTTTAAAAGGGGTAACGAGGATCGGATAGCTTGAGTAGAAATGTGTTATATCACTATGAAAAACAAAAGATGAGTCTCATTATTTATTTTCAACCATTAATTGTGCCATTTTTGTGCCATATTTATTTCAAAAGATATCGAAAAATACTAAAAAATTTCAAAAAATATTAAAAATGGAATTGTATTGGGACGCACTAATCCCATTATTTATAAGATATTATAATTTTTGATGTTGAAAAGGTCTGGTGGTTAAAATGGTGAAGAAGCATTAAGAGTCCGTTGCTCTGCCAATTGAGCTATGGGCGCATAGTAAAAAATGTGAGGTTAATATAATTAATTAAAGAAATAGAAACAAGCAAAAAATCCACAGTGCGCCTAAAAGTGGTGGCATCATGATATTGTCCCTCAACGTAGGGCATTTCGGCATCGACAGCCTTTGGCAGCCTTTTTAGACATTCAGGAATCGTAAACCCTCGAAAGCGAATACCTTCTTCAGGATCCAGGTATGAAATATCCGTTGATAAAAAAATCTATACACTTGAGCCTTCCTACTGTTCATACACGATCTTTCCACCAATGATTGTTTTTTCCACCTTGATATCCTTAATGGTAAACGGGTCGACTTTCGTGGGATCTGCGGAAAGGACTACAAAATCCGCCAGCTTGCCTACTTCAATCGATCCTTTAATGTCCTCCTCAAAAGATGCATACGCGCTTCCCATTGTCCAAATCCGAAGAGCTTCCTCTGCAGTAACTCTTTGCTTAGGGCCATACACCTTTCCTTCCGCAGAGGTTCGTGTCACCATACTTTGAATTCGAAGCAGTGGAACAGCTGCACTAACACTATAATCGGAATTTCCTGCTACCGGTATCCCGAGTTCAAGAGCAGAGCCGTTCGGGTGCATCCAGTTCCATCTCTTCTCACCATACTCCTCATGCTTATCCCCGTGCTCGTAGATATACGAATGCGGAACGATGACAACACCCAAATCTTTTATCCTTTTCAGTATGCGTGGATTAACAACACTGCAGTGCTCGATTCGAAATCTGTGGTCTTTTTTCGGTAGTCTTTTTAATGCCTTCTCAAAAGCATCCAAAACCAAGTCGGTTTCTCTGTCTCCATTGGAATGCACGGCAGGGGAAAATCCTGCTTCGTGTATTTCATAAATCAACTTTTCAAATTCTTCTTGGGATCTGCCCGGCGGAATTCCATAATAATCTGTTTTCCCATCTGCTCTGTTTACGTACGGTTCATACAACCAACATGTCCGGCCTGAAAGTGAATTGCCTTGGAACGATTTTATGGCTCCAATTTTAAGTCTGTCGCTACCAAAGTTATTTCTTATGTTTATTTTTTTAAGATCGGGTAAATAACGATCACGGATCATCATGGAAATCCGAATCGTTGCCCCTGCATCCTGAGCGTCTTGATATAGGTCGATCTTTCCCGGACTGCCACCGGCATCCTGAATACTGGTTATCCCAACACTCAAGAAGTTATTAAAACATATTAGAATTCCTTCCAATTGCTCTTCTCTGGTTGGGGGAGGCGTTTTAGGACCTCCCGCAGTAACGACTCCACTCGCCCTTTCTCGTAATATGCCATTAGGCTCCCCGTTTTCATCTCTATCAAATGCTCCTCCGGGAGGATCGGGGGTTTCCTTTGTTACCTTCGCGGATTTGAGTGCAAAGGAATTTACGACGCTCACATGGCCGCTGGAATGAGAAATACGAATGGGATGTTCCGTTGATGCTTTATCCAAATCCCACCTTGTCGGATGTCTCCCAAGCTTCGTATCCTGATATCTCGACCCTCGTATCCATTGCCCTTTCGGCGTTATCTTTGCCTTTTCTTTCAAGGCATTGATCAGTTCATCCATCGTTTTTATACTTTTGGGACGCAGGCTAATAGCGTGATGTAAAGATTTATATGGATATATAGGTCCTGGATGTAAATGGGCATCGTTAAATCCCGGTGTAACTGTTTTTCCCTGGGCATCCATTACTTTTGTAGCCTTCCCTATCAATGCTTTCATCTCCGATGTTGTTCCAACCGCAATGATTCTTCCATTTAATACTGCAAACGCTTCAGCTCTGGGATTGTCGGCATTAATCGTAATGACATTGGCATTCAATACCACTAAATCGGCTGCAAATTCTTCTGCCGGAGCTTTAGATGGAAACATAATAATAACGAACAATACACTTGCCAAAACAACTTCTACTACTCTTTTAGTATTCATTTGATAGTCCTCCTTAAAATAGAGTTATTTACCCGATTCTTGCAGGTATAGATCACGGTTCACTCATCTTTATAGTCAGTCAAGTACTCTATTTTCCGTAAAGTGTAGAAGGGTTGGCGACTGGTCCAAAGCCGAAGTTACTTAAGTTCCTGGTGTCTTCTAAGGGCAAGGTTTAGAAAGCTCGACTACGGAATCACCATCACCAACACAATATAAGGGTCTATGGTAAAAAGATTTCTATACAATCAATCTCTTCCCCACTTCTTCAAATAGTCTCCGAACAATTCCTCATCGCTTGGAATATGTTCCTCAATCGGATCTGACAGCCAGGTATAGTTAAGGAAATGTCTCCAATTAATATTATCAGTCGTCATATTACCAGCCCATGTACCACATCCGAGCGAATCGGTTGTAGGTTGAGAATTAAACCAGCTACCACTATTTGCTGCAGCATGGGGCATATTGCAATTGACTCTGCCGACGTTGGCCTTGATTGCGAGTTCGGTTTTACGATCTTCCCTTTGCGAATGAATTGAAGCAGAGTGGCCTTCTCCTGAGAATCTATGCATTTCCTTCATTCGCTCTATCATCTCGCTGAAGTCTGTCCATTTCCAAACGGTTAAAACCAAAGAAATCTTTTCACCGGAGAACCTGTCTTCAGGACCTGCCTTTTGACCAATGACCATGAGGAACCTCGTGCCTTCGGGACTATTGATACCCGCATTCTCAGCAATATAGCGTGCCGACTTGGCTACGATATCCCTGTTCAAATGTTTCCCATCAGGCCACATATATGATCTGAGCTTTTCCCGCTCTTCCGTACCGCATAAGTATCCGCCTTCTGCTTGCAATGCTTCAACCATTTCGTCATAAACGCTTGCCTCAATGGCGACTGCATTTTCGGAAGAGCATGATGCGGAATTATTGGCGGTTTTGGACTTTACAATTTTAGCAGCAGCGGCTTTAAGATCAGTCGTTTCATCGACAAATGAAACGACGTTTCCAGCTCCTACTGTATGGGCTGGCTTGCCAGCCTCATAAACCACCTTAACCAATGCAGCGCCACCCGTCGCTACGGCAAAATCGCAATAAGCCATCAGCTCCTTTGTTTTTTCACGACTGGTTTTTTTAATGCATTGCAACAGATCCACGGGCGCGCCAATCTTGGCAAGCGCTTTTCTTCCGTGCTCCACAGTGAGGTAAGAACTACCCTGTGTTCTGGGGTGGGGCGAAACGATCATCGCGTTTCGGGTCTTCAACAAGCTTAGGCCAATGCAAGAAACTGTAGATTCCGGGTTCGTACAAGGAACGACATCAGCAACAACGCCAATCGGTTTCGCATATATCCGCAGACCTTTCTTTTTGTCTTCCTCAACCAGGCCACATGTCTTCTGATTAGTCAAATCCCGCATCGTACCACGGGTCTTGGCTTGAATTTTATGCACCTTGTCCTCGTAAACCCCGATGCCGCCGGATTCATCAACAGCCAATCGGGCCAATTTTTTGGCGACCTCTTCTTTTTGCCATTCCCAGCCAGCGGCCATAACCATTTCATCGACCTTTTCCTGGGACCAGAATTCAACTTCCTCGAATGCCTCACGCGCCATTCTATACATTTCTTGAATGTCGTCGCCATGTGTCTGTTCAACACCGTTAGTAGCCATATTTTTGCCTTCCTATTTTATTATATTCAAAATATTTCTTACTTCTTCAGAACAAGTGTTATTCACTTTTCATTAGATTTATCAATATAGTGGTAAGGCGCCCTCTTTAGAGGTTCAGCAATTCTTTCCTCGGGAAGATGCCTGTCTTGCGGGCCGTCATAATACTCAGGTTTTTGTAAATCTAAATCGAGTGGTTGTGTAATTGTTGACCGGGTTGAGGCTCTCCATCCTTTCTCTCTGGTTTTCTCTTCAAAGCAATGAGCTGCTATACTGACAGACCTGGCAATAGCGCAAAATGCCAAACATTCATCGGGAAGGAATCCCATATCAACGAGTATAGAAGATATGGCACCGGCCACATTCATATAAAGTTTCCTACCCCAATATTGTTCTGTGGCATTTTCTAATGCAACGACAAATTTGACATGATCTCCTGCGACACCCCACTTCTCAGCCAATTCAATAAGTCGTGGAGAACGTAAATCGCGAACATGTTGGGGATGATGCCATCCCGGTATTACTTTTCTTTCACCAAATAATCTAACAAACGCATCATCTTTATCTTTGCTTCTGATGCCTTTTGCCAAATAATCAGCTGTTTGATCCAGAGTCCAACCTTTTTGTTTCGTTAATTTTATTGCTTTTATCCAAGTCTCTGCTGCTTCATGCGCATCGACATGAGTATAACCGATACTTAACATACCTCCTGCCAGACCTGGCATAATATAACCTGCACCGGACAGAACCATTCGCGCTGAAGCGGAAGAAGGAGAGAACGCATGTTCAGCAAAACATACGAGTAGAGCATCTAGCATCTTTGCCACATTCTTCTCTGGCAACTCCCCTTTCCATACAAGATGAAGTTGCTCAGCAAATGTTATATTACCTGTTAATTCGTTTACATCATAACCTCGTATAACTATTTTGTCTCGAGTTTTGTAACTGATCGCTGACTGCCAATGGAACGGTTCTTTTTGTTTTTTTTCTTCCATTTTTAACTCCTTTCACTTTTATTAATTAGTTTACTAGATGTCTCTCGGTGTTCAAAAAATCTCACGCAATGTCTCAGCACCCACTTCAATGAGTCGATCGATATCTTCATGCGTATGTACAAGAGAGATATAAAGTTTGGTTCCCATAGGATTCAGAAATATTCCCTTTTTAAATAACGATAAGCTGAATTCTCGGGCTTTCTTCTTATCGGCCTTATAAGTCGATCGATAATCGACAATTTCTTCATCCGTGAAGGCAATCTGCATAATAGGGCCTTCACCCAGCACCTGTCCCTTGACTCCCGCCTGTCGAAGAATTTTTTTAAAGCCCTTTCTTGCGTAATCCCCCAATTCATAAAGTTTTTCGTAAGCTCCCGGTTTTCTCAACTCGGCCAATGTGGCTAAACTGGCAGCAGCGGTTACAGGATTTCCTCCCAAAGTCGCTGCATACCAGATATAAGACTGATCTGTGCCAAGACGAGATTCTGTGCACAGGTTCATGATATCCTTTCGACCGCATACGGCTCCTACAGGGTATCCACCCCCCAAACCTTTCCCAAGAGCACAAATGTCAGGGGTCACCCCGTATCGCTCCTGACCACCTCCATAAGCGAGCCTGAATCCAGTAACCACCTCATCAAAAATGAGAATCACTCCATTTTTTCTGGTAATTTCTCTGAGGCCTTCTAAAAAGCCGGGTTTTGGTTTGATACAGCGTTGCAGCGGTTCCACAATGATTGCGGCGAGATTCCCGGCATTCTCTTCAACAATTTTAGATGTAGTACCAAGATCGTTGTAAGGAGCAATCAGAACTTCATCCCTTATGGCTTCGGAATATCCCGAAGAGGTCGGCTCTACCTGAGGGAAATCCAGAAGTCGATGAGGGAAAAGACTCATTATGCCATAATCGTTTGCGCCATGATAAGCACCTTCAAACTTAAGAATTTTATTCTTCCCTGTAAAGCCTCTGGCGAATTTTATGCAGTACATGGTGGCTTCTGTACCGGACGCGGCAAAACGAATCTTTTCAGCGCAAGGAACACAACGAACGATCTCTTCCGCAAGTTCCAGAGTTGGCTTACTCACGTAGGAAAAATTGGATCCTTTACCAATCTGTCCACTTACTGCCTTAACGATTGCCGGATGGGCATGGCCGAGAATATCCGTTCCCCAACCGATACTGAAGTCGATAAACTCTTTCCCATAGACATCAAAAATCCTTGAGCCTTTCCCATGACTCAAGACGGTTGAGAGTTCCTTAGGAAGATTAAATTCACCCAAACAACCACCCGGGAAAACATGAAAGGACCGCTCTACCCAATTTTCCTGAGCATTCATCTGGCGCTCCATCTTTTCGGTTAAATCTTTCTTTATTTTACAAAAAACATCCACCGCTACCCTAACTCTTAAATCATAATTTCACTATTTCACAAAGGCATTCATCTAAGATATCTAATGCTTTATCCATCTCCTGTTCGGTTATCGTCAATGGAGGCGTTAAGGTAATGATGTTGCCCATCGTTACTTTAAAGCTGAGTCCCTTGTTAAGGGCACTGTACATCACATGTTCTGCCTCTTCTGTTGCCGGTTCCTTGGACTTTCTATCTTTGACTAATTCCATTCCCATCAGTAGTCCGAGGCCTCTTACCGCACCAACTATTGGGTGCCGTTTCTTCATATCGTGCATTCTTTTCAGGGCATAATTCCCCAGTTTGGTGGCATTCTCCTGCAGTTTTTCCTCTTTTAGATATTCGATGGCTGCCAGGGCTGCGGCACAGGCGACAGGATTCTTCTCATGGGTATAGTGACCCAATGCGCGATCTGGCATTATGTCCAAGTCTTCCCGGGCAATAAGTGCCGCCAAAGGAAAAATTCCTCCTCCCAGTCCTTTGCCGATCACCAGTATATCCGGAACTATGCCGAAGTGCTGGCAAGTAAACATTTTACCTGTACGGCCCAGACAATGGGGGATTTCATCAAGTATCAGCAATGCGCCAAATTTGTCACAAGCTGCTCGAATTTTCTCCCAATATCCGCGTGGAGGTATAATCGATGTACTGCGTACTGTTTCAGCGATTACCGCCGCAACATCACCTTCCTTGGCTAAAACGTATTCTACATATTCCGCACATTTAAGATTACAGTGTTCCTGACAATCCCACAGACAACGGTAGCAATCAGGAGGCGGCACGTGTTCGGTGCCGGGCAACAGCGGACCGATATTCTTACGAAAAATCGCCTCGCCCCCAACAGAGATCGCATCGAGCGAGGCACCATGGAATGAATCCCACATCGAAATCGTTTTAAATCTGCCAGTCGCCGTTCGTGCCAGTTTGAGGGCCATCCCGATGGCTGCTGTTCCCGCTGGCGCGAATAGTACCTTGTTCAAATTTCCCGGAGCCATGTGGGTCAGCTTTTCGGCCAGTTTTATCGCCGGGATATTAGTATAACGCCGTGTACAGAAAGCCAACTTCTCCATTTGCTCATTTATTGCTTCAATCACCCGGCGATTGGCAAATCCTACCTGATGGACGTTATTGCCATGGAAATCCATAAACCGTCTGCCCTGATAGTCCTTAAGGTAGATCCCTTCACAATGGGACAAAACATTCAAACACGGTGTAGAGAGGGACTGGTGTAAAAAATATTTTGCATCTAATTCAAGCCATTGCAGGGTTTGGGCATCAATGTGATCTTTAACCCAGGCCCTACGGGGTGGAGACAGGTTAAAATCACCTTCCGATTGCATTTCGTTAAAATTATCGTTAGTAAAGTCCATCTAAATAGTTATCCTAAATATAAAGTGAATGCCAATATGAACATCTGTAAACCATATTGTTTGTTATTCAAAATGATTTGATACCCATTTCAGCGATTGTCTCCCGAATGGCGGCCAATAGATCGCGGACATCTGATTCGAATATCCGACCGATGTTTCCGATGCGAAAGCAGTCGATATTGCCTACTTTTCCGGGGTAAATAACGTAGTTCATACTGTTTAATCTTTTGTAAAATTCCTCGAAGCTAAAATTGGGGTCTTTAGGATAATGAAATGATGTAATAATGTAACCCTGATCTTCGGGGCATAGATATTCCTTAAAACCCATTTTCCGCATTCCGGTCACCAATCTCTCGTAGTTGGCCCTATAGCGGGCGGCCCTGCCCTCAACACCACCTTCCCGTTCCAACTCGGTTAGTGCCTGTCGAAATGCGATTAGCGTATGAGTCGGAGGTGTGAATCGGAACTGTCCGTTTTTTTCAAGACCCTGGTATTGATCAAATAAATCAAAACTCAAGCTACGCGCGTATCCCTTGGTTTCCATGAGTGAACTAATTTTAGCCAAAATAAATGAAAAACCTGGCACACCCTCAATGCATTTATTGGCCGATGAAACCAGATAATCAATATTGCACGCTTCTAAGTTAATCGGCACAGCACCAAAACTGCTCATAGCATCTACAAAATATTTGGCTCCGGCGGCTCTGACAAGAGAACCGATTTCCTTAATCGGATTAACAAGGCCCGTGGTCGTTTCGCAATGTACGATAACGACATGGGTAATTTTCGAGTCTTCCTTCAGGACGGCGTCTATCTTCTTTAAATCAGGCTTCATGTCTTCATGGGATTCTACGATGACTGTTTCGATATTCAAGACAGAAGCGATTTTTGCAATGCGTCTACCATATGCTCCGTTGATGATTACAAGCAGTTTTCCGTCAGGTGGGATGGTGGAGGAGACAACCGCCTCTAAACCAAACGTTCCGCTGCCCTGTAAAATAATCGCGGTAAACTCTTCTAGGCTGACTTGGCCAAACTCAACCAGTTTTTGCCTAATCTCCTTTACCAATCGAATAAATACAAAGTCACGGGAGCCCAAGTCCCGTAACATGGCCTGTTTAACACTCTGACTGGTCGTCAGTGGCCCCGGAGTAAATAGAATTTTATCTTTCCAACTGGGTATCTTTTGATTTTTTTCCATCGATTAACCACCTCTTTTGATATTGACAATAAAATTCTCATTTTTTACAGGATCCTTGAGGATTTTAATAATTTCATATCATCTGTTCCTTGGTTCTTTGGGGAATCCAATTCCATTTTATCGCCAATATGCAACCACTAACGAAAGCAATTATCACAAAGAAATAGAAGAGGCTGTCCCAGCCTAGATTACTAGCGATATAGGCCACTACAAAGCCGGATATCATCTGTCCCAAAGAACCAACACCATTAATTACACCCGCAGATAACCCGGCAGCCTTTTGCGATCCTGCGTCGATCGCTGCGGCCCCCGACATTAAGGCGTCCGGTCCGTATGTAAAAAAGCCAATAAGAGATATACCAATAGCATTACCAAGTTGTCCGGATGCTGCTAGATGCGGGTGAAAAAAACAAATGATGCTCAGACCCCACATCCCCAGTGCTCCCACTGGCATTCGCCGGGCGTCGAACAATTTATCAGAAACATAACCTGCAGTTATCACTCCAAAAAAACCGACTGCTTCATAAAGGATGGAAGTATATCCTGCTTCCGCGAGACCATAGCCGAGATGCTCTACCATATAATATGGCAACCAGAAAAGCAATGCATATCGCCCCATTTTTGTAAAAAAATACATAATACTGATAAGATAGACCACAGGACTTTTTAGAACAGTCGCAAGAATTTCCTTTGAAGACGGGCCCTTGATCAGTGTAGAGTTCTTTGGCGATTTCCCATCGGAATACTCCTGTTCAACATCTTTGTCGTCATCAATTTCGTTGATTGCCGGGAGATCCACATCAGTGGGCTTATTTCGTGTAAAACGACCAAATAATAACGATATAAGTGCGAGTAACGCTGCCGGAGCCCAAAATGCCCGCTGCCATCCCAATCGGAATTTGCCTGGATAGGCTTGTTGCAACAAGGTCTTGTTGAAGCGAATAAGACTTTTGCCCTGCAAGCTTTTTTTACGTTGTTCAGGTGTTTTCTTACTCAAGTTTTCAATGTTTTTCTGAGTTCCTTCTGACAAGGTCACGTGAGCGAATCGTTGTTCATCGTAAAGCCAAGGGCCTTTTATTATTTCATTCAACTCATCGACAAATACCTTGTTAATGGATTCGGAAATATCTCTTTTTTCCTCATATTCGCTCAGAATCGTACGGGTCTCGGTAGAAAAATGATCTTTAAGGAATTCTGAGAGTGCATCCCTCCCGGTGTGTAGTTGGATTATTAAACCTGCCGGATCTTTCAGGTCACTTTCTCTCAACAGCAATGGGTGGGTTACCATATAGGTTGCCAAAGCAGTTGCTGCGATCCCACCGATGACATAACAGGTTGCCCACCAGGACATAACCACGCCCCGTTCTTTACGCCTGAACCACGGAGCCATATTTTTAACTGTCCCGGACCAACCCGTCGATTGCCCGGTCCCATTAAGACACAGTAAAATACCAAACACAAACAGGCCCGCGCCAAAACCCATAAATATATTGGCTAATATGGATAGCGTAAGTCCTATGCTAACAATTACGCGTGGGCCGAACCGATCGGATAAAAATCCGTTGTAAAACTGACCCAATGCATAGAACAGACCGTAAAGAAACAGAAGTAACGCAAAATCATCTTTAGTATATCCCAAAGCCTGATTTAGAAGCGGCATTGCGATACCGAAATTCTTTCGGCATAAGTAGAATCCCGCATAGGCCAGCCAGCTCAATATAAAGATACGGTACCGCCAAAATCGATATTCTTTAGTAAGCATTCTCTTTGCACTTTCCCATGAAGCTGTGGTTTATATCCTATAGCTACCATCTGATCTATCCCTTGTTGTGGGCGTTTTGAATTATAATACTCAACTTCGACATCTGTTACAGAATATAATAAAGAAAAATGAATTTCCAAATAAACCTTTTATCACGATAACAACTTAAATTATGAGTCAAGTTTCTGTAGCAGAATACTTACCTCAACGATGACTTGTGCGTTTATCCGCCTCAGGAGGGCCTCGGGTGCATCAATTATTTAATGTCGGATGACCTTAATCAACCCTACACCCCACGACGTTTAAAAATTTCATTTTTTAAGCTAAATTCTTATAATCCAAAAAAATACAAAATTTATGTTGCTTTTCAAAATTCTATATCGTATATTTACTGACTAAATAATTGTACACTGTTTTTCTCGCTTTTTTTTGTTTTAGTTTTTAAATACTTGAGACTACAATATTAACATCAAAATATATCGTGGAGAATAATGTAAGATTATTCAACACGATTTTTTTT
>Ga0114922_10000289_pt1 | contig 48631 bp, 45 predicted proteins | sample AartaG_FD_100975 | JGI IMG/M metagenome (GOLD analysis project Ga0114922, IMG submission 100975) | Deep subsurface microbial communities from Aarhus Bay to uncover new lineages of life (NeLLi) - Aarhus_00045 metaG | ecosystem: Environmental > Aquatic > Marine > Oceanic > Sediment | place... | reverse complement strand
GATTACCTACACCCAGTGGCTTAACCATCGCGGGACTCTGGAGGCAGATCTTACGGTAACCAAGCTCGAGGAAGACAAATTTATGGTTGTGGTTGCCGATACCATGCACCGGCATGCTGAAACCTGGCTCAAGCGAAATATTCCGGAAGATGCCCATTGTTTCGTAACTGACATGACCTCAGCCTACAGTCAGTTGAATATTCTTGGGCCTAATTCTCGTAAGTTGATGCAGACGCTGACAACCGTAGACATGTCCAACCAGGCCTTTCCCTACCGGCACGCCCGGGAAATCGAAATTGGCTATGCCCGCGTATTCTGTATCAGAATCACCTATGTGGGAGAGCTCGGTTACGAACTTTATATACCCGCCGAGCAGGCTATCCATGTATATGATCTTATCGTCGAGGCGGGAAAACAGTTTGACCTTCAGCATGCCGGCTTAAAAGCCCTGAACAGCCTGAGGATGGAAAAAGGCTACCGTGATTATGGCCATGATATGGACAATACAGATAACGCCTATGAGGCCGGTCTGGGAATGTTTGTAAAGTTGAATAAAGAGGATGATTTTATTGGTAAACAGGCCTGCATCAAAATTAAGCAGGAGGGTGATAGGACAAAGCGGTTGGCCCAGGTTCTGATTAAGGATCCGGAACCCTTCCTTTTCCACGCCGAAATAGTCCTGCGGGACGGCAAACCGACAGGCTATGTTACATCAGGTTCTTACGCATTTACTTTAGGGGGCGCCGCAGGGCTGTTTAAAATTAACGCTGATCGGCCTATTGATGAAGAGTATGTGTCCAGCGGGAAATGGGAAGTGAATATCGCCGGAAAGATCTATCCGGCTGTGGTTTCCCTCAATCCAATGTATGATCCCAAAATGGAGAGAATAAAGGCCTGAACCGAAACAGATACTTTTTTTCATGATCTATCATTCCGCATAACAATTGAATATCAAGAAAACTACCTCATACGATATTCTAAAGGGAGGGAAAAGAAGAATATTAAAATTTTTTTCGATAAGAGCCCTTATCAAAACACAAATCCCGCGATATGCGGGATCTGCTATTCACATGGGGCTTAAAAGCCCTTATGTGACCGAGGTAGCAATCTGGTTCCAAGAGTAATATTCGAAGCTTTAAATATCCCGTTCCGAGTTAAAAAAAGGCGTATTGTGAGTTTGTAAGACTCTGTTAAACATAGCTTCCTGGGAAAAAGGCGGAGCCGGACCCTTACTCCGCCTCTATACGTACAGAAGGCTAGAGATCCTTGAGATATGTTGCCAGGACAAGTAGCACAAAACCAACCACGACAAACCAGAAAGCGTAATCACTGATAAATGGTATTGTCACGAAGTTACCAAGAATCCCGGCCAATCCGACAATCAGCGCAATCCACCAAGTATTCTTTTTGGGTGCAGATAGTTTCATGCGAGCCCTCCTCAATCTATTAACGAAACCTTGAGTTAAAGGATCCGAGGTTGTTTTTTAGCATCATTTATTGGAAACCACAAATGCACCATGGGTTAGGTAAAGATATTTCTAATTGTGGTTTTCTCGAGTCGATATATTGCATGGAAAAATCCCGCTGCCTATAAAGGATAAGAACCTTATGACGAGGTGCGCCATATGGAGAATCAACACTTAGTTGTGTGGGAACGAGGATGCAACATTAGGGCCTGGACAGGAATCGAACCTGTTCCCATTGGGCCTAAAAGCTCTTGTGTTTCTACATAGAGACTACTGTTTCTTTAAGCCAGAATGCGGACGTATGGATTGACCAAAGGCTCCTCGGAGTGGACTCGAACCACAAACCTACCGGACAGAGGTGTTATTCCTATTCGTGTACAGATTCTTAATGATTTCTAACGGTCTGGCGAGTGGTTAGGCCGCCAATCCCGCTCAGGAGAGCACTATCCATGACGAAATAGCGGGTCTTCGGCATATCGATTCGAGGCGATTGTGCCTCAAAGAAAGCCTACCTTGATCAAATCGCAAGTGCCTCCCAGCACCGGAATGAATCCCACTCGATAGAGAAAAACTCAGTCGAAATGGAATGGTAGGCCTTCGCCATCCAATTGCTCCGATAGATTGTTGAACTGGTCGTTCCCTATAAGCCTGACACGCCGCCTGAGACGATAAATGCCATGGCCTTGCCGCTTTCAATCTGGAGAGGGGTAATCTGATCCTTCGGGGCAATGATCACACTACCGCCAAAATTGAAAGATTGCGGAACGTACACAGCAACGCCATCTACAGCACCGAGACCCAATAGACTCTCTCTGGTGACAAACCCCATGATCTGGACACCACTTCCTGGCAAGAGATTGACCATAACGGGTCGGTCGAACTGCTTTTCCTCACCAACAAAGGCGTTCATTAAATCCTTGATGGACGTATAGATCATTTTTCCGATTGGCATACGGCCAAACAGGCTGTCGACGATATTCGCAACACCCCTTGCAAGGAAGGTTGAGACAAGGAATCCGATAATCGTGACCAGCGCCAAGGTTAGCAGAAAGCCCAATCCAGGGGTATTGAACCTAAAGATCTGGTCAATCCTCAAGAAAAGGACGTACAGAACATAGACTGTGGCGACTATCGGGATGAGAAACAGCAGGCCTTGAGCAAAGTATGCGGCAATTCTCTTCATGGGACCTCCTTCGGCGGATTCTTCCTTCCCGCTGAGCACCGCCATGCATTTTAATTCTCGTTCGTGGAAAGATGAAGCGGAAATATCGATATAGCCTTGATGCTGTAAGAGCCAAGAAGAATGGCATTGATGCCAGAAAGATGCCCAATGAATCTAGCCAAAATGCCTGGCGGTCAATATGTCGTCCAAATGAAATATGCAGTTGCTTAAGTCCAAAGTCTCGAATATGGGCCTTCGGCCTTGAATCGAGAACCTCAACAGTCTTGGATTCGACGTCATATCCACAATTGCATCTAAGAGCAGTCTGATCAATTCACAAACCCCAATTTGGGGATGTATTATCGGCCATTGTGCGATTATAGCTTGGCAGCCTAACGACACGTGCATAAGCCGCCTTGCGAATTGCGTAGTGTGACCAAACTGGACTCAATATGCTTTTAAACCGAAAACACCTTAATAAAAAAACTCTCGATAGCAAGGTCGGCTTCATGTGCTGGTTATGTGGTCTTTTCACTTTTGCCCAACAACCCCACCTCCGCGTGACATCACGCCACAACACTCTCTCAGATTGCCCAACAAACAACTTGCAAGTTACATGATTCGTGCATCATATTCGGAAAGTCAATCGCTCTTTTCCAGGATGCGGACCTCGACGCCCGTTTCGGTCTGCAAGTCGGCGGCAAAGACTTGGAGAGCGACATCATTAAAAGCAGCATCCGATCCCAGAGAGCCGCCCATCACAATGAGAGTCGCGCCGATCTCTTTCGCCACAGCAATCAGTTCTGCTCTCAACTGCCCCGTGCGCACGACGGCCTGGGCTTTAATGCCCTGTGCTGCCGCCCGCTCCTGGGCCATCACCAACTGGAATTTGCCCAACTTTTCCAACCTCAATTCCACGTCTATCACCAAGGGCGCAGCCGTCTGGTTCAGAAAGCTAATGTCAGCTACATAGAGGAAAACAAGTTCGTCGCCTTGTTCCTTTGCCATAGTAATAACGGCATCTTGAGTGGGGTAGCTGGCCTCGCCGCCACGTGTAGCGCACAAAATCATGCCCATGTTGTTCCTCCTCAATACCGAACCAGCAACCACACAGTTGCCAGCAAAAGGGTGGCCAATGTTGCCGGCACACCATCACGCATAAAACGGCCAAAGCTTAGACGATAACCGGCCGAGCCCAGCAAACCGACTGCGACAATGTTGGGTGCGGAACCCAGGATCGTGGCGTTGCCCCCCAGGTCGGCACCCAAGATGAGAGCCCAGTACAAGACCATATTCTCGGCGCCGGGTATCGTGGCAGATAAATAGTCAGCCACTGGTAGAGATGCAACTGTGAAGGGAATATTAGCTACGATTCCCGAAGCTACGCCTGGTATCCAGATCATTAAGACTGTTGCCATTTTCAGGCTATCCCCCGCCAAGTCTCCGATGATTTCGGCTATCCAGGCAATGACACCGGTTGCCTCAAGTCCACCCACGACGACGAAGATGCTGATAAAGAATATCAGCGTTGTCCAATTCACCTCGTTCAGCATGCGGTGTATGTCGGGTCGCACCCAGGTGACAAGGATCGCAGCGCCGCTTAGAGCAACGACGCTGGGTGGAATACCACCGAAGTAATCTCCGGTAAAAAACAGGAGAATCATCAGCAGTCCCACTATCCCGGCTTTGCGTAGCAGAGGGACATTGGTGATGAGAGAATCGGCTTCCAGTTGGGCCATCAACGCCGGCGAGAACTTCTTCTTAGCACCGGCAAACTCGCGCCGGTAAAGAACGCTAATTATTATTAAGAGGGGGATCATACACAGGACGGCGATGGGCGCCATGTTGACTATATAATCGCTGAAGCTTAACCCCAGGTGCGAGCCGACGATAGTGCTGGGTGGGTCGCCGATGATGGTCGCGGCTCCGCCGATGTTGGAGGCCAGCACTTCGGCGATTACGAGAGAAAAGGGATGGATGCCTATTGTCTGAGCGATCTCGATGGACAACGGCACCAGGAGCAAGATGGCCGTCACGTCGTTGAGAAAAGCCGAAAGCACGCCGGTGAGTATGATCAGGCTCATCACCAACAGCCAAGCATTGCCCTTGGCCAGACGAAAAGCGCGGAAGGCAACCCAGTTAATGACGCCGGTCTCGCTGAACATGGCCATAAAGATCATCATGCCCATGATCAGCCAGATAACGTTCCAGTCCACAAAGGTCATAGACTCTTCAAAGTCGATGATATGCAGGTCGGGGAAGAAAGTGCCGCCGATGTAGTGAACCAGCCAAACGGCTGCCGCACCCAGCAACGCTGCTGCCGTTTCGTGCATCCAGCGTAAGCTGATGGCGGCAAAGACGAAGATAAAAATGCTGGTGGAGATGAAAAAGGATGGGCCAAATCCCCCCTCGACGGACTGGGTAAGCAGCCACCAGATGCCCCCAACGAGACCAACGATTCCCACAACGGCGAGACCATACAATACGTATCGCTTCATTTACTGCCTCTTACAGGTCAGGATAGTGGTTTGTGTTGTCACCTATTTGATCCGACAGCCTGCTCATTCGGCCTGCCGAGTTAGGCATGATTTCCGACTCTTTGGGATTTCCCTATATTGTCCGGTTGAATACCGTATGTTGTGATTATCTGGCTGCTGATCATATAAAATCTTAACAATTCAATAGATAAGACCAAGAGATAGAGTAACACTCTGACAAGGAACAGCAATACTTTCCGGATCGCCTTCTAAAGGCAGCGGGCCACCCATCTAGCCGACAAATGTTGCCCCTCGACACTATGCCCATAAGCTACACCAACCGGTCTGATCCGCTGGATCAGGAGCAGGCAAAGATATTATTCGCTCTCTTGCGACACTATTTTCCGGGTGCGCACCATCAACACCGGCACATTGGCGCCGCGCACCACACGATCAGAGACGCTGCCCATCAACCAGCGACTCAGTTCCGATTGCCCGCGTGTGGACATCACAATCAGGTCCACTTGATTAGTTTCCGCATAGTTAATAATCTCCCAGTGCGGACGTCCCCTGATGGTAATTATCTGAGCCGTGAAGCCACGCTCTTGCACATCGGCTGCGACGCGCTCCAGATACTCGCGGGCATAAACAGCCATCGCATCATTTGCCCTCCGTAAAGCCGCGTCTGCTGTTGTCGGAGGCCTTGATAACGGGATGAGAACTTGCAAAAGAACCAGCTCTGACTCAAAGCGCTCGGCTATAGCAATGGCATGCTGCAGCGCCTGTTCTGCCAGAGGTGAGCCGTCCAGGGGTATCAATATGCGCTTGTACATAACCCTAGCCTCCTTTGTATGCTCGAGTCGAATCAGCACATTCGGCCTTGTCGTCCGGCCGCTCGTCTGCCCGCATGTCAACCATCACCAAGTTATGCTTTTTTTCACTAATGATTCGTGCCTGTCTCCGCCTCTCGATCTCTTTAAAGTCTGCCAACCGGTAGCACACTAACGCTCACTCATTGAACGAAAACATCCCCAGCATGGCTCGCCTGTTCAACGGGTCAATATCAAACAATAGACAACGCCCGATGAGGTCATCTGTCCTAAGGTCAACGATGCTGAATATATGATCCTGTCACTTTATCCCCTCATAGATGATGTCTCGCATTATTTCAAGAGAATGGGGCGTGTATTCCTTATCACCGAGTGGAATGGTTACTTTTAATCATTGTCCCATACTGTCCACTTTTCAGCATCTTTTCGGCTGCACGTTGAGGGGAAGCACTATGCGCAAACCAGTTTCTTGTAATGGGGCATTGATTACTCTATTTTCTTCTCAAACAAGCTTCCGGCTTTAGAAAGGCTGCATAATACTGAATATCTAGAAGTATTGTTCATATATTATGACGAATAAGGGAAAAGAGGAAACAACCAATATTTTGATAAGAGCCCTTATAAAACACAAGTCCCGCGAGAATGCGGGATCTGCTTATCACCTGGGGCTTAAATAAACTTGAGATATTTGTCGCCTTTATTGTGGTTGGTAAATACTTGTCGTGAGCAGAGGGGCCAGCAGAGGATTGGCTACTGGAAAATTAAATGCACATCCTATAGCCAGGATGCGCACTTGTGGAGCGTCAAAAGGCTCCTCGGAGTGGACTCGAACCACTAACCTACCGGTTAACAGCCGGTTGCTCTGCCGATTGAGCTACCGAGGAACGTGCAGGGATTATAACCGTCCCTGTTTTTGCCCGTCAAGAAGGCATATCAACCGCAGTGGTGTCCCCCTGGACCCTCAATCCCACCCGCGCTCGATTATAATCACCGCGTGACCAGCGAAAGCGTAACTTCTTTGAAGAGCATCCGGCGAAACCACCTGGCGAATGCGATTGTGTTCGCCCTAACGGCGCTCGTGGCTGGATTGTGGTTGTACTACACCCCAGATGGACTCCTAGGGAAGGCAGATGCCGTCGGCTATGCGGTTTGTCATCGAATCGACCTGCGCTCCTTCCATTTGGGAGCACGACCGCTCCCGCTCTGCGCGCGCTGCACGGGGATGTTTCTGGGAGCGTTGGTCGCTTTTGCTTATTACGCGCTTCGGCGTACGAAAGCCAGCCTCTTTCCAACCGGGGGCGTGCTGGCGGCAGTCATCGTGCTAGGGCTGACCTGGGTTGTGGATGGGGTGAATTCCTTCCTCTCAATGCTTCCCTCGGCGATGCGGCTCTACACACCTCACAACACCCTGCGCTTATTCACCGGCAGCCTGGTTGGGGTTGCGCTCGTGACGCTGGTCTACCCCGTTTTCAGCCAATACGCATGGAAAGACTGGAAAGCAGAGCGGATCTTGCGCTCGCCGCGCGAACTGATCGTACTGCTGGCTTTTGCTGGCGTTGTTGACGTGGCTGTGTTGACCGAGAATCCGCTTCTGCTTTATCCTTTGGCTCTATTGAGCAGCCTTGGGGTTCTGCTGCTTCTTGCGCTAGCGTACACGCTGATCACGATCCCGCTCCTGCGCAGAACACAGAAGGCACACACCTGGCGCGATCTGATCGTCCCGATCGCAGCGGGATTGATGCTTGGTTTGCTTCAGATTGGGTTGATCGATTTGTTGCGTTATACTTTGACCGGAACCTGGGGTGGGTTCCACTTATAGAGGAGAAGACAATGGACCCATTAAGTGGTGTTTTCGCTGCATTCGGACTGGCTGCCAGCGCCGGTCTGAACGCCTACATCCCCATGTTGATCCTGGCGCTGCTCGCCCGCTTTACGGATTTGATAACACTCACCACTCCCTGGGATGCAATCAGCAATTGGTGGGTGATCGGTATCCTGGTGGTTCTCAGCGTGGTTGAGTTCTTCGCCGATAAGATCCCGGCAGTGAATCACATCAATGATGCCATTCAAACCTTCGTCCGCCCTGCGGCGGGAGCCATCGCCTTTGCTGCGAGCGCGGATGTGATCACAGATGTAAGCCCAGTTTTGAGCGTTGTCGCCGGGCTGTTCATCGCCGGGGGCGTGCACGCTGCTAAATCCGCCGTCGTTCGCCCGACGGTCACCGCTACGACGGGAGGCATCGGGAATGTGCCGGTTAGCATAGCCGAGGATTTGACGGCGACGGTCGTCTCCATCCTGGCCATTGTAGTGCCGGTGCTCATCGCCTCGATTCTGATTGTGGTAACAGCGTATATCGTCTGGCTTTTATGGCGTCGAGCGAATGCACAAAAAGCGCTCTGACGTTCAAGGCGATTCTTTATAATGGGATTCGGGAAATGCGGGGGATTTGAATCATGTCACACCGCCGGGCGGTTCTCCACCGAAAGCTTGGAGAATGGCCATTTGCGTGTCTTGACCCTTTGTTTTAGTTCCTCGAGCGCCGAAAGAGCGTTCTTGCGATCGGACTCGCCGAGGGCGATTTCCTCAAACTCATCTTCATCCAACACCTGCACACGCCCATCAGGGTAGACAAGCAGATCGAGTGCTAAGTCCTCTGCGTAGATGTGCCCTTGGTCAATGCGAGCCGGGCGGGTGATGTTGCAGTACCAGCCTTTGAGGTGGTCGTCGCCGGCATCGTGAATCTCGAAGATGTTAAACCAACGATCGCTGTAATAGGTCTCGATAAAGCGATCGCCCTCCCGAAATGTCAGCCCAAAGAATTGAATATCTGAACGCTCGAAGTATGCTTCGAGTGTAAGACTGGTTCCCTGTTTACCAACAAGTGTGCCGCTATAGCGGAAGACTTCAACGCCCCGCTCATTGAGTTTGAGAACCGTTATGACGCTGCCCATCCATCAGCCTTTTACTGTGCCCGCCACCAGGTCGAGGCTAGGTCGTTACCCCGAGCGCTTCGAGGAGCTCGGCAAGGAGCGAGGAGAAGACCGGTTCGGTGATCATAACTTGCCGGCGCGGGCGAGGCAAAGGGACCTCGACCGTCTTGACAATTCGCCCTGGTCGAGGGCTCATCACGGCGACGCGATCGCCGAGGTATATGGCTTCCTCAACATCATGCGTGATGAAAATGACGGTTTGACCGAAACGACGCCAAACCTCGAGTAGCCAGTCCTGAAGCTCGCGGCGGGTGAGCGCATCGAGGGCTCCGAATGGTTCATCTAAGAGCAAGATCCTCTTCTCGGCGAGAATTGTGCGCTGCAGCGCAGCTCGCTGGCGCATACCGCCCGAGAGCTCGCCAGGGAAGCTGTTGGCGAAACTCTCCAGTCCGAAGAGAGGTAGCATCGACCGAGCGCGTGCGCGCGCTTCTCCCCGCGGCACCCCCGCAAGCTCAAGAGGGATGATCACATTGTCGAGGATGTTCCGCCAGGGGAGTAGAAGATCGCGCTGGGGCATGTAGCTTACCCGGCCAATCCGATTGGGGCAGATTTCCCCTTCGAGATATATATCCCCCTCGTCGGGTTCTAACAACCCCACGACCAGGTTAAAAAGTGTACTCTTCCCGCACCCTGAGGGGCCGATCAGCGTGAGAAACTCGCCCTCCTCGATGCGCAAGGCAACATCATCGAGAGCCCTAACTGATCGACCATCTGCACGGAAGGTCTTGCTAATCCCCCGGAGCTCGACGCTTATCTTACACACAAGATTACTGGCTCCCTGGAAGATATTCGTTGGTGAAGGCGTTTTCGGATTGAAAGGATTCGGCTAGGATCCCGTTCTCAACCATCCACGCTGAATATGCCTTCCAAACCTGGGGGTCCTGCTCCCCCCACTGAGCGGCGTCAGCCTGATACCTGGGTGAAAGCCAGGCTTGGCTTTTGCGAACGAGTTCCTCGTTTAACTCCGGGACGGCCTCGAGCAGGATATCTGCAGCCTGGTCAGGGTTGTCGATCGCATAGCGATAACCGCGGGCAATCGCCTCGAGGAAAGCGCTCACGACAGTTGGGCGTTCCCTGATGGTTTTTTCATTGGCGATGAAGACCGGCGTGTAGTAATCCGGGATGCAATCGAACCAGTCCTCCATCATCACGATCTGCAAGTCAATGCCTTTATCCTCGGCCTGGATGCCCTGCCAGCCGTAGAAAATCCAGGCCAGATCGGTCTGGGCCTCGTCGAGCAGCGCCAGAGGATCTGAAAAACCTGTGTCGATGACCTCAAGCGCTGTAAATTCACCTCCGTCGCAGCTCATCAGTACATCCAGCGTCGGCGCTTCAAATGGGCTGCCGAATGAACCGTAGCGCAGACCTTCCCAATCACGAGGGGAGTGGGCACCTAGCTCGGCACGGGAAGCGAAGCCGGAGGAGTTGTGCTGGATGATCGCTGCGATTGACACGATAGGCACATCATCGGCGCGGGCGAGCGTTATCTGCTCTTGGAAACTGACGCCGAAGTCGACTGCCCCCGCAGCGACAGCATGTTCAGCATAGACCTCGCCGGGTTCGATGATCGCGACCTTCAGGCCCGCGTCCTCGAAGTAACCATTAGCCTGGGCGACAAAAATGCCTGTGTGGTTTGTGTTCGGAACCCAATCCAGCATTAACGCTACATCCTGTAGGGTGGAGGGAGGGTGCGTCTCTCCCTGCCCTGCACATCCAGTCAGGGTGAGCGCGAGTATGAATGAAAGGAAGGTCAAGTTTTTGATTCGCATGATAATGCTCCATATAAAAGACAAATACACCGGATCGATCACTCCGGCACTTTAATATATGCCGGCGCCCTCCCAGTGTTCTTCGCGCTGGGTGGTGTGGTACCAGGGAAGCATGGTGCGCTCGAGGGCATAGACAAGCGTGTAGAGTCCAATGCTGATGACCGAGGTCACGACAATGGCGACAAAAACCTGATCTGTAGCCAGCGCGTTCTTCGACCGCAGCATGTAGAGACCAAGTCCTGCCGAACCGCCCACCCATTCCGCGATCGTCGCGCCGACAACGCTATAGGTAACGGCAATACGCAGGCCAGAGAAGAATGAGGGCAGCGCGGCGGGAAACCGAACCACGCGCCAGATCTGGACGCGCCTGGCTCCCATAGAGCGCAGGAGGGCAACCAGGTCCGGGTCTGCTGAGGAGAGTCCATCCGCCGTATTAACCGCCAGCGGGAAGAAGCAAATCAGGATCACGATGAGGACCTTTGGTAGAAGCCCAAAACCGAACCAGATAATGAGCAGTGGCGCGATCGCCAGGATCTGCACTGTCTGTGAGGCGACCAGGAGTGGATAGAGCGCCCTGCGCAGTAAGTTCGAGAGGTCCATCATTGCGGCGATAGTCACGCCGAACAATATGGCGATACCCAGACCGATGGCTGTCTCCACCATCGTCGTCCCGATCGCGGGGAGCAGTATGTCCCAGGTCTCGTATGTGGCCTGTGCAACCCGGATAGGTGAGGGGAGGATGAAGGCGGAGAGACCGCTGCGAACGGCGACGGTTTGCCATACGAGTAAAACGAAGCAGACGAGCAGGAGTGGTGGAAGAGCATCATGCCAGAAGCGAGTCGCTCGATGTTGGCTGCCTTTGGTTCTGCCGGCCATTGGCTGTGATCTCCCGGGCTGGTGTTGAGGCAAGAGTCAACTACTACGGTATTTGGCGACCTTCTCTTCGATTGAGGTACCGGTTGTGCTATCGCCGATTTTGATCACTGTTACCACTTTTTCTGCACCTGCTTCGAAACAAGCCAGGTGAGCCTGTTTCGCGACCTCAAGCAGGGTGTCCAGATGCCCCTCCATTACGGTCTCCATTGGGCCGACCTCGTATTTAACGCCGCTCTCTGCGATGACACCGATGGCGCGGCCAACAATTCGGTATACATCCTCATGCAGAGGCAGCACCTGAACGGCGACATTCACTGTACGTTCGGGATCGATGGTCATGTTATGCAGCCCTCCATTGCCTCCAGTTACTCACAAAACAAAGAGATAACCACAAATTTCGAGGTGCGCAGCGGTGGATCCGCATGGGCTACACCGCCCGAGTATGCACCGCAAGCAATATCCCTGCTTCCAAATCCACGCGGCAAACATCCTTTTCCATTACGTTGCTGACACCCCGGGTAGGTCCGAAGAAAAGCTTCTCCCCTTGCAGCGGATAGGCCAGTCCGTTGGTGGTAACACCGGTTACATCCCCTTTTAGGGGGACCAGGCTTAGCGTATCTCCCGGAGCGCCCTCAAACTCCTCGCCGGGAGGGCGAATCAGCCAGGCGGTTTGGCGCCCAAGCCAGAGTTCAACGCGGATTAGGGATAACGCATTGAGCGTGAGGAGATGCATATTCGCCAGAACCATATCCAGCCGGTCTCCGATAATGCCGACGACTGCAATTTCGGTTGCACCTTGATCGACGGCATGCAGCAGCGCCAATTCGAGGTCGGTCTCGTCCTTCTGGGCATTAAAATGTTCGAATTGCGTGCCTTGCGCACGGAGGGTCTCGCGCTGTGAGACCTTAATTGAATCGAGGTCACCAACTACAAGGTCGATCCTTAATCCAAGTGTGGACGCGTGGCGGCTGCCGCCATCTGCGGCAATCACCTGATCGGGGTTCCAGGCGTCTATGCGCGCCTTGAGCGCGGGGCCATTTAGGAGTTCTCCGTTTGTGAGGATGAGCGTACGATGTAGCATGGAAAATGCCACTCCTTGGGCAGGGAGTGGCTGCTGTTTGGTGCATCGTGTGCTGCCATCCCTACGCCGGTATGATCCGGATCAGGTTCTGCGGGTCGAGGGTCGTAGCCCTCCTCTCAGTCCGGTTGGACTCCCCGTGCGTCTAATCGTAAATGTTATTAGCAGTATAACATTATTTAATCGGATATGGTTTTCTTCGGAATTTTCTAACTATCAATTGTTCAGCAGTCGTGCGATCGCCTGGATAAGTTGATCCATAGAGAAAGGTTTAAGAATGTACTCCTCTGCTCCGGCATCCAGACCTGCCTGAACTTCGCTTTCCTGTCCTTTCGCCGAGAGGAAGGCAACGGGGATATGGCGCAATTTTTCGCTGCGTTTGATCCTGCGACACACCTCGTATCCGTCCATGCGCGGCATGCGCACGTCAAGCAGCACCAAATCTGGCTGTTCTGCCCTCACAAGCTCCCACGCGCTCACACCGTCGATCGAGGTCAGGACTTCATGGCCGTTATAGTGAAGCGCAAACTCGATGAGCTCGCGGATATCGCGTTCATCCTCCACGACAAGTATCTTTGCCATCCCTATTCCATACCCCCTGCTGCTTCATCATCTGTGGTTACTGCCGGCAGCGACACTGTGAAGGTGGATCCCTTTCCCGGGATTCCGTCCGAAGTGACCCAGATACGCCCCCCGTGCATTTCCACCAGATTAAGCACAATGGACAGGCCAAGACCAGTGCCCGAGATGCCCAGGAGGAGTGATTGCTCGCCACGGAAAAAACGTTCGAAGATGCGCTCTTGTTCCGCCAGCGAGATGCCCATGCCGTTGTCGATGACATCGATCTCAATCTGATTCCCCACATGCCTGACGAGTATGCGGATCAAACCCCCTGCCGATGTGAAGTTGAAGCTGTTCTCGACCAGATTAGCAAGGATCTGCCGCACACGTTCGAGATCGCCAATGAGTTTGGGGAGGCTCTGCGGGGCTTCGACCTGGAAGCTGATTTGCTTGTCTTCCTCCTGGCGCCTGTGCTCGACGTATTCGCTCATCTCGTCAAGAAGCTGGTGAACATCCAGCGCTTGGAAAGAGAGCGTGGCTTTTCCAGATTCGAGATGAGAGATGTCCAGGAGATCGTTCACCAGGATTTCCAAGCGGAAGGTATTGTCGCGGACGATTTCGAGGAAACGCCTCTGTTCGTCATCCAGATCGCCGGAGACATCCATCAAAAGCAGATCGACGAAGCCCTTAATCGAAGTCATCGGCGTGCGCAGTTCGTGACTGACGGTGGCAACGAACTCGGACTTTAGACGATCAACCTCGACCTCACGGGAGATATCACGGAAGATCGAGACCGTTCCCAGGAATTCGTCGCCCAGGAGGATGGGCGCCGGGTGAATCGAGATCACACGACCGTCTTCAAGCTCAAGCTGCTCGGTAAGGAATGCCACCCTGCCAATCGAGGTCGGGTTCTGGCTCCAGGTGCGAATCGCTTCTGCCCAGCGAGTCCCCCCGGCGCCGTAGACTCCGATGAAATCGAAAACGGGGTGTCCCACCACGTTCTCGCTGCCAAGTCCGAGGATCCGTTCGGCGGAAGGGCTGAAGAGAATGATTTCGTGATTCGCATCGGTTACGATAACGCCATCAGCAATAGAGTTGAGTATCCCGCGCGATTGGCTGGCTTCGACCTGCTGGGACCGCAGCATGGAACCTAGGCGCTCAGCTTGATCGCTTATAACATGGTACAACTCGGCGTTTTTAATTGCCCCGCCGACCTGACCGGCAACCGCGCGCACCAACCTTTGTTGTTCAGGAGCGAAAGCCGCCAGATCATGATGGGTGAAGAGCATCGCTCCGATTGCATCATCCCCGCCGATAATCGGTGCAGCAATGGCGCTGCGTTGCTCCTGTGCATCGCTTTCGAGAACCTCCCATCTTGCGTCCTGGGTAAGATCATCGATTAGCACGGACTGGCTGCGTGACATGGCCCAGCTAGCAAGACCATCCTGTGGCTCCAGGTCCGTATGCAGGCTTCCGGGATCCCCTTCGCCAAAAGAAGCGCGCAGTTGCAGATGGTCGCCCTCCGGCGAAAGCAACAGGATGTATGCATTGGCGGCGCCGATAAGTTCGCTGGTGAGGGCAAGCGTTCTCTCGAGTACACGATCGACATCGAGGCTGGAGGACAATTCTGCTGAGATCCTAAGCAGTGCCTCTGCCCATTCGAGAGCGCCGGTTGGGGTATCTTCCGCGGGCAGAACCGAAGAATCGAGAGATGCACCCGGGGTGGTAACGTCTACGGCATCGGGCGTGTCAACGCCTTGATCTCCGGTCAGATTCTTCGATGCCATGATAAGGGGCGGGCAAAGCCGCGAGAGCGAGGCCAGGACTTCGGCATCTCCCTCGGAGAACTTTGACTCTGCGTCTGTATTCCCCGCCAGGATAGCGCCGATCCGCTGATCATCACCCCCTAAGGGAGTGATCAGAAGCGTGTGGATTTCCGCCTTCTCCACAAAGGATCGAAGCCCCATCTGGTCGATGAGCTGCTCCTCCCTTGCAGTGTTTGAAATCCAGTATTTCTGGGTTTGCCAGATTGTCGAAAGCGGGTTCTCGGGCGGAGAGGGAAGGGCGAATTCCTCCGTTAGGAAGGACGCGGGCGCACCGAAGAATGGCGGTTGACCGAAGAGAGATTGTGAATCTTCTTCGTATAATAGCAAACCGAGGACATCTGCACCGACTCGGGCTGAGAGCGTTTTGGAAAGCTTCCCCATTAACTTTTCTGGTTCGTGAACCCAGGCTGCGGCTTCTTGGATGTCGGTTATCCCGACAAATTCATCGACAAACTGCTGATGCTGACTGTGGAGTTTGAGGTTCGTGATCGACAGGGCAATGGCTGTGCTGGCGGTTTCGAGCAGCGCTTGATGGCGGTGGCCATACGTGTGTGGTTCCTGGTGCGCCAACTCCAGCGTGCCTACGATTTCATCCCGGTCTGTTAATGCGGTGCCCAAGTAGGATTTAAACGGGAATGCCCCACGCCATACCTTAGGTTGAACATCGCCCCTCTCGCCAACGTCGGGGAGCAGCAAGGATTGGCGATGCTCGACCAGCCAACCGGTGTAGCCCTCCCCCAGGCGGTAAACCTCATCCCCCATGTCGGCGACAAAGTCGGAAGTGCGCGGCGAACAGAACCGATGCGGGATGAAGTGGCCGGTCGTCCGATCGAACAGGTTGAGCTCAATAATGTCGAACGGGAGCAGGTGGGAGATCCCTTGAAGGGCATCTTCGACGAGGGCGGATAAATTTTCGGGATGGCTCAGTGCGGCATGCAGAGATTGGAGCGCAAACGGAAGCTCGCCATCGGGAGAAACCGGTTTTTCTACGCTCACAGCTGGTGAGGTGGCATCAATCGCCCCATCAGCGCCGTTCGCCTTGGCTTTCCTTGACGAACGGAGACGCCAGTCGATGCCGATCCCGATGAGGAGCAGCGCAAGTGCGATGAAAATGGAAACAAGGAGATCTTCTGCGAGCATGCTTTAAGAGGTCGCCGCGTCCATACGCCGTGCTTCCATGGCAGCCTCTGTTATTTCATGTGGGTCTTTGAATTCCTTCTTGGTTGAATCTATCCGACCGATGCTCATGTCCATTAATGGAATTTGTACCCCATCACCACTGCCCTGGGGTACGACTAAGTGACCCCGATCCAGATCTTCTTTTGCGTAGTGTTCTCTAATCTGTTCGGTGAATATTTTTTTGAGCTGCTCGCTGATCGAATCTGCAGCAGCAGGGACGGTGATCACGATGAAGTCGCCCCCGCCGGCGTGCCCGAGGAAATCCTTCTCATCCCCGTACTCCGCCAGAATTTCGCCGAACATCGCCGCCGTCATCCGCAAGAGTTCATCGCCGGTGACGAAGCTGTAGACTTCTTTGAAGCCTTCGAAATTCTCAAGGCGGCAATCGAGCAAAGACCACTCTTTTTGATCGACGAGATCGCGCAATTTCTCCTGGATGATGGCGCCGGTAGGGAGACCTGTGCGCGGATCGATCAGACGTTCACGCGCAGCGCGGGTGATGGCGTTCTGCACCCGCAGTTTGAGTTCTTCAATGTCGAAGGGTTTGGTGATGTAATCGTCAGCGCCGAGCTCCAACCCGGCAATACGATCGCTACGTGTATCCTTCTGGGTTAGAAAAATGATTGGGATGTGATGCGTCCGTGAGGATCCGCGCAGTTCCTGGCAGACTGAATAACCATCCATATCGGGCAGCAGGATGTCCAGGATGATGAGATCGGGCATGTTTGAGTGTGTGGAGGAGAGCGCGTCTGATCCGGTTGTGGCGAGGTCAACATCATACCCCTGTCCGGTGAAGTAGATCCGGAGCATATTTCCAATGTCAGAGTCATCTTCAACGACAAGGATGCGGCCCTTCTTCATAACGCTCCCTCCTTTTAAAGATGGGCTCCGTGCCTAACGGAGAGTGGGTCCTGTGGTTATTGGTTCCATGAATAAATAATATAGGACAATCGCATTTTTGTGGCTAGCGCCTCAGATGTTTTCGCGAAAGACCGGATACGTCCGTTCTATTCTTTCGCCTCCTCAAGAATGCTAAATAGGAGTTCTAGGAGAACGGATTTCACCTGCTCTCGATCATTTGCTACACACGGGAGCATCTTGATTTTTGAATCGAGACCGAGGGCGATACGCAGGTCCTCCACTTCCCATGCATCATCGAGGTCCTGCTTGTTCGCGGCGACAACATATGGTGTAGGGGCGTACGCTCGGAAGGTCTGGAGGATGCCGCGTGCCTCACGGAATGTCTCAGGTCGGGCGCTGTCCACCATGACGACGAAGCCGAGCATCCCTTCAGCCAGGATCTCCCACATGAAATCAAATCGCTTCTGCCCGGGCGTGCCAAACAGGTAAAGTACCAGGTCGTCGTCTACGGTAATGCGGCCAAAATCCATCGCAACCGTGGTCGTCTCTTTGATGCGTTCGGCCTCGGTGCTGATCTTACGCTCTGTCGAGACAACGTCAATCTCACTGACAGATTGAATGAACGCTGTCTTGCCAGAGTTGAATGGACCGGTGACGACCATCTTTACTGTTTGCATACGCCACTTCCCCTATAGGGATCTGATTCTATGTATCAACTTATTCACGAGTGAAGTCTGCTGCTTCTTATCGACGGGTGGTAGTTTTTTGGCTTTTGGAGGCAGCGGCATACCTTCTGGGCGGATGATTTCAACCAAGCCGGCTTGTACCAACCCATAGACAATGCGCCGGATCTCAAGATCGTTCATCTTATTGGTTTTACCGATCTGTTTGAGGGTGTTCTTGGGGTTGATATAGGACACGACCTTCCATTCCTCAACCGTGAGTTGAACATCACGAATGTTGGCGCCTGGTCGGTCTACGAAAGTTAGCGCCATATCAAGGCTAGGAATCTCATCTTTAAGCAGTTCCCATTCCTGTGTCTGGCGTGAGCCTTCCATGATGATGTTTTCAAGGTCCATGCGCACCGTGATTGCATCGGTGGGTGGTAGGACGTCATTGTCGAAGCGGAAGAGTCCATCGATCCAAGTGAATAGTTGGTAAACGATGTCAAGGATGTACTGTTGGATGCTGCTCAGGATGACTTGCTGAGAGAGATAGCCAGCGTTTATTAGGAGCAGGCCAAGACCTTGGTCGCTCTTTTCTGTAGCATTTTCCTTGATGACGTCAGCTTGTTTGGGAGTAATCTTTCCCGCGCGGGTGAGGATGCCGGTCAGACTTCCGTCCTCGTTTCCCATTTGTGCGTAGATTAATTTTCCGGCGCGGAAGGAAATCCAGGATATAGCATCTGGACCCTCGACCGTGAGCGTGCCGGTCTTCTGGGCAATGTTGATCAGATTCAGAAGCTGGGTGACGTTAAAGTCGCGTAGGTTGCCCTTGAGTGCCATTCTATTTATTCTTTAATTCTTCCAGGTTTACCTAGTAGGTGTACCAATAATGACTGTTTCTCAACCAGATCAAGGTGTTGATCTGCTCGAGATACGCTCATACTAAGGGTCGCGGGATTATACCGTTTGGGATGGGGCGTTGCAAACCAACCCTTGCTCCTACATCATAGATATTCGCCTCAGTGGTGTGTTACAATCCCGCGCCGTTTTATGAGTGATGCAAGATGCAAGCCACCAGAGCAGGTTCTCTCTTCCTGATTTCCATCTTTCTTTGCGCATGCACGAGTAGCCTCGCGACGCCCAGATTAGAAAAACCATCACCCACTGCACCTCTTTACACCTCCATTTCGGCCACCCCCACAGCGGTAAGCACCATGGTGCTGATGGAAACAGCGACCGCTGCAAGGCCATCCGCTCCCAGCGGGCAGGGGGATGCGGCTAAGAATGCCATCAATCCTCTGACCGGAGAAGTTGTTGACGTCGCATCGCTCCTGCAGCGGCGTCCCATGTTAATTAAGATCTCAAACTTTCCACGCAACAATCGTCCCCAATGGGGGCTTTCTCGCGCTGACATCGTTTTCGAACACTACGCTGAAGGTGGTTTGACGCGCTTCTCAGCCTTATTCTACGGTCAGGATGCCGCGATCGTGGGTCCGATTCGATCCGCACGTTTCATTGACATCGAATTGGTTAACATGTACGCGGCGGTCTTCGCTTATGGCAGCGCGGATTTCCGGGTCCGGGAGAGAATTGCCGAATCGGCGTTTGCAGAGCGGACGGTGACCGAGTATCCAGCGCGCTGCCCGCCGATGTGCCGTTTCGACCCGGTGAACTACAACCACCTCATCACGAGTACGATCGATCTGCAGACCTACATCCTCTCACAGGGTGTGGATAACACGCCTCCAGACCTGAGAGGACTGGTCTTCTCCGCTGACGCTCCGGGTGGCGGAGAGCGAGGGGATGTTCTTGACATTCGTTACGCGGATATTAACTTTCACCGCTGGGAATACGCTGACGAGCAAAGCGTATACCTTCGATCACAGGAGACTGGCGCGGATGATGAAGAAGTTGCTCTGATCGCGGATGCCCTCGATGGTGAGCAGATAGGTGCGGAGAACGTCATTGTCGTAATCGTGCCGCATACGTTTTTATCGGGCACATTGGGACTCGTGGAGATCCATTTGGATGGCGTAGGAAGAGCGTTGGCGTTCCGCGATGGGTACGTGTACGAGGTCGAATGGCGGCGTGATCCGGGCGGTAGGCTGCGTTTCAACATACCAGACGGAGAACCCTATGCCTTAAAACCTGGGTCAACTTGGATCGAGCTCGTTAATACGTCCTCCGAGATATTTGATCCCAAAGCCGGCCAGTGGGCGATTCGGTTTCACATTCCGTGATGCCATAATGTTTTTCGTGGTTCGTTTGATGTAAACCTTGTTCGAATATTCCGCGCGGACAACAAGACCCAGCATGCTGCATCTCTACGGCATTGTCGGTGGGCAAATCATCGGTGACTTCGCCCACCCCACTCCTCGAAATGATAAAGACAATCTCCCGAAAGGAACAAAAACCTGCGGGAGGTTGTATGGCGTGATGTGGGCCAACACGCGGATCGGTTGTTACGATTATTTAATGTGGGGGCGCGCCCATCTGTGCGCCTAAATTTCAATTCACCTTGAGCTGACCAAGTAGAAGAGTACGTCGACGCGTCGCCCTTACCTGGTTTACTACTAATGATTTGTTTTGATTCAAGAAGCGCTGCTTCTGGTCTCGGGCGCAGCATGCGCTATAAGGGGAGTATGTTAAACCTCCCAGCCGCCCCCGAGCTGTCGCACATGCAACAGCGTCATAAAAGCTTGAGGGTCGCGCTGCAGCACGAGTTCTCTAATCTTCCGCACATTGCGCCGATGCGAGTAGCAGTAGATCAGGCTGACTGTCCCGTCGCGGCCTGACCCTGCAACCTCCGTTGCGCCCAAGCCGGTTTGATGCAAAGTTTCCATGATCAAAGCCCCGCGACTCGAGCTCGTTATCCGCAGCAGGCTATGCCCAGGCGCGATCCGACCCTCAATGATTATTCCCAGTACGTTTCCTGTGGCGAAACCCGCGGCATATGCAGCCAGGTTCCATGGATTTTCAAGGTTCTTCAAGACACCAGAGATCACAGTGATGTAAAGCAGGCTCTGAACGAAACCAAGAACCCAGGCGGCGCGTTTACGACCGCGCACAACCGTGAACACGCGCAATGTTGAAAGCGATAGATTGCCTGAGCGAATGATCAGGATCAAAAATGGGACGAACGCGGCGGGGATAAGGCTCCAATCCAGACTCATTGGATTTTGAGGTTAGGGGTCAAGACCATCGAAAGTTTATCGTGAAGCCATGGAGTGAATGCTTTTAAGAGAATTTCTACAGTTGCCCCCTCATCAGGATCGCCAAAAGCCTCGGTGGAGCGGACGGATGTCTTCCACGGTGATGAAAGCGCCAGGGTCGATCCCATTAACCTCCTTGCGGACTGCGTCGATATCCCGGCGCAGGATGCTGCAACTGATCAGGCTGACCGTGCCATCCTTGCCACGCGCCGGGAGCTCGGTGGCAGCGTAGCCCTTCTGGCGGATGGTTTCGGCGATCGCGCTGCCCCATTGGGAGCTGATGATCTGCATATTGCTGTGCCCGATGGCGAGACGTTCCTCAATGGTCATTCCAACGACATTCCCGGTTGCAAAGCCTCCCGCATACGCGATGATGTTCCACAAGTTATCCAAATTGCTCAATACACTTGTGATGGCAATAACCCAAAGAAGCGACTCAAAGAAACCCAGGAGCCAGGCTAAAGGTTTTCGCCCGCGAATGACGAAGAGAACTCGCAGTGTATCGAGCGACATATCCGAGACTCGCATGGCGAAGATGACGAATGGCAGAACTGCTGCAGGGATGTTCAATAACGATAACATCGAATTATCTGATTCCTTCCTTAGTAAGGGCAGTGCCGGTACGTGGAGATCACAGAGATCCTTTATCCATGGTCACACCGGATGGAATGTCGAGCGTCCGGACCGACCCTCTGGGGGAGGTCAACGTGAATTGGAATGGCAACCGTTGCATGCTTGAAAGCAGACATGATGAAGTCAATCTACCCCAGGAGGATTTGCTCAATGGCGGAATCTTACCATGCAAGCTGAGCACTTGATAGCGCTGCTCACGACATCCGGTTGGGATGGACGGCTTCGCGCCATCTCGAGTGGGGCCCCATGGGTGCCCCTGGTGTACTCAGCCGCTCGCCACGCCGTCGAAGAGGTCCCTCTCTCGCAGCCGGTGAGGCGCAGGAGGGTAGGCGCGTGTAAAAGACTCGGGTCCGCTGAAAAGCCTAATGAGTACACCGAAAAGCCCGCCGGAACTTGGACCCTGCTGGCTCTGGTGACAGGCGGATGCTTTCTCTTTTATATCGGCAACTCGGCGGAAATCGATTCTAGCGTGAATGGGGAAATCATCGCGGCTGATTTCCAGTAAGTTGATATCTTCATTCTGCCCGAATTTCCTGGGATCCTTGCCGAAGAGAGGCAGCAGCCACACCATGAAGCGCAGGAATCGACGCGGGAAGGTATGGTAATAGAGTTTCTGAGGGCGAGAATCTATGGGAGCGGGTGCACCCTCCATCTCCTGCCTTACGATGTTGAATGCCTCAACCGTTGCTTTGTGTACGGCGATGTGATCAGGGTGACGATAGCCTCCGACCGGATCGTGGGTGATCAAAACCTGTGGGCGTATCTGGCGGATCAGACCTGCGACCTTCTCGGCAACTTCCGCAACCGGGGCTGAGGCAAGCGCTTCGGGGTGGCCGTTATGACTCGAGCCGAGCATGCCCGAATCACGGTAGCCCAGGAGGTGCACACCCGTCAATCCAAGCTGTGATGCCGCGCAGCGCAGCTCAACCTCGCGCATACTGGCGGTTTCTTCAGCGTTAAGCTGCATCTCGGGTGGGATTTCGCCGGCCTCACCGCGCGTGGCACAGATGAGATGCACTTCAACGCCATCTTGGGCGTAAAGCGCCAACGTTCCGCCCGGACCAAAACTTTCATCATCCGGGTGCGCCAGAACTGCCAGAAGACGTTTCACCATTGCATTCCTATACCCCTTTAATCTTTCTCAGCGATGGGTTCCCATCTTACTACACCACGAGACTCACTCACCGATGATCTGGACGATGAGGCTGCGCTGGCGAGGGCGTACGTCGAAATCCACGAACAGGATCTGCTGCCATGTTCCCAGCGTCATGCTGCCAGCGACAATCGGAATCGAAAAAGAGGTCTTCATAAGCGCTGACCGCAGATGGGAATGACCATTCCCGTCACCCCAACGAAGGTTATGTTGATAATCACGGTCCTGTGGGGCGATCTCGTCGAGCGCATGCCGCAGATCTTCCAACGCACCCGACTCGAACTCAATGGTGGTGATGGCGCTGGTCGCGGAGGGGGTGAATACTGTGACCAAACCGGAGTGCACCCCTGAGCTCTCTACGATGTCCGCGACGGCTTTCGTCAAGTCATGCATGTCGGCATGTCCTCTGGAACTCAGATCAATGTTTCCCGTATGTACCATCGGCGATCCTTTCACGATCGATATTCTGGAGCTGTCAGTTTCTCAAGACAAGAAGGGGATGAGGCCTATGCTGCGAGAGTCAGAGTGCTACCTTAAGGAGCCTGCTCTTCCTCAAATAAAGCAAGCTGAACGGTGTCATGCTGAGTGCGAATCTGCCCCTTACCTGCATCCTTGGCCTTATATTGGGCGTGGTCTGCGCGCGCGAGCAGGTCGTCGATTGATTCATCTTCGAAGCGAAACTGAGCCAGCCCAGCTGAAAAGGTCAAGGAGGGGATTACACAGTCCGGTCGAGAGGTGAAAGCGACCAGGGCACGCTTCAGTTTATGGGTCACACCGACGCCACCCTTGATCGTTGTCTCGGGGAGTAGAACGGCAAATTCATCCCCTCCAATTCGCGCTAACAGGTCCGTTGAACGCAGCACGGCGCGCATCGATAAAGACAAGTTGCATATAACATCATCCCCGACCACATGTCCAAAACGATCGTTTATCGATTTGAAGTCATCCAGATCCAGGTAAAGAAGCGTGAGCGGTCGGCGGTAACGTTTGGCGCGCGCAAACTCGCGCTCGAGCTGCTCAACAAAGAAGCGACGGTTCGCCAGCCCGGATAGCGGGTCGGTATTTGCCAGGTGAGATAACTGTTCGGTTTGATGAAGTAATTGCTCGATTGTGGCTTCAACATGAGCTGAAATAATGATGAACATGGTTGCCAAACCCTGATGAAGAACGATTTGACAGCCCAGAAAAAGAACCCCAGAGATACCACCAAGCTCGAAACCAGGCAGGATGAATTCACTGCCGTGTATGAAATATCTCGCGGCGAGCGCCAGTGATGCTGAGACCGAGTAGATAAAAGGTGATCTGCCACCGATCATCATTCCTGCGAGCGCGATGGGGATGAAAAGAAATGCGGCTGGGATGAATATTCCCGGGGTGAAGAAATACAAGATGATAAGTGCGAAGGCGAGAAAAGAATTGGTGAGAATGTGGCCCGCGAGTGAAGTGTTCCCCAGATGAATGAGGCGCAGGGCAACGGCCCCCATGATCCCAAGAACGATGGCCGCGGCCAGATCGAAAAGGAGGTTATTGGGTGCGCTTGAGGGGATGAATTGCCGGATGAGCAGGTCGGTTACCAGCCAGATCCCGAAAATGACATAGACGAATATGGCCGCGCGTTTTGAGAGCTGCGTGCGGAGCGCGCGCAGTTCTGGATCGGTTTGGAATAGTGGACCAGCACGAGAGATGTTTACCACTGCAGGTTTCCAGGGAATGCTTAGGTTTGACCTTCTTCGATATCAGGGATTCCAAGAATATTGTATCCTGAGTCGACAAACAGTACCTCTCCCGTGACCTTACTCGCCAATTCGGAGGCGAGCCATACAGCCGCACCACCGATATCCTCGATGGTGATGCTCTTGCGCAGCGGGGCGAGTGCGGAGAATTCTCGGTGCATTCGTTTGAAGCCGCTCACACCGGCGGCGGATAAGGTGCGGATAGGTCCGGCTGAGATGGTATTTACGCGGATACCTCTGGGTCCGAGATCGGCTGCAAGGTAGCGGGTGGTCGCTTCAAGCGCGGCCTTCGCCACACCCATCACGTTGTAATTCGGGACCACTTTTTGGCCGCCGTAATAACTCAGGGTGAGCATCGAACTGCCGGGTTTCATCAGCGGAAAGGCGGCGCGTGCCAGTGCGATAAAGGAGTACACACTGATGTCCATCGCCAGATGGAAGCCGCTACGGCTCGTCATGTGGAAATCGCCCTTGAGGTCCTCCCGGTCAGCGTACGCGACGGCGTGTACGAGAACATCAATGTTCCCGAGTTTCTCGCCTGCCTTGGTGAAGACCGCTTTTATCTGATCGTCTTCGGCAACGTCGCATAGTTCCACAAAGTCTGAGCCCACCGATTCGGCTAGTGGACGAACACGCCGCTCAAGGGCTTTGCTGGCGTAGGAAAAGGCAAGCCGCGCACCGTGCTCGTGCATGGCCTGGGCGATTCCCCAGGCGATCGAGTGATCATTAGCTACTCCAAAGACCAGAACATTCTTACCATCCAGTAGTTGCATCATTAATTCTCCTTGTCAGCGCAGAGTGCCTTGGAAGCGCCAGGGCATACTCTTCCAAGGTTCGCTTACTTGATTGAAACCCACTCGCGGTCCAGTTGTTACGCTATGTTCCGGGATACTTACACCCCGCTCGATGAATAGCGCGCTCTCTGGATGGCACAGGTCCAAACCGTCAAAGCTCCGGTCCAGGCTGAATGCTTGGCATAACTTCGCCGGTCCGTCGGTTAACTCCGACTCGGGGCGCCCAGCTCTCCGTCGCCGGATGATTTCGTGGCCTTCAACCGGTTCCACGGCTCGCAAAAGCACTGCGGCTGGGAAACCATCTCGCTCTGTAACGATGTTCAACATCCAATGCATGCCGTAAGTGAAGTAAACATAGGCATGGCCGGGTGGACCCCACATCGAACGATTGCGTTTTGTGAGACCTGCGCGAGCGTGGCACCCGTCGTCCTCAGAGCCGATGTATGCCTCGGTTTCGGTGATCAAACCGGCGATGCGCTGATCACCCTCGAGTTTAACGAGGCGCTGCCCGAGCAGCTCGCGAGCGACCGTCAATGTGGGACGTTCAAAGAAGCTGCGTGAGATCACAGGACTGGATGTCATCCTTGAATTCCGGTAAAAGAATCCCGGCTACAGTCTCGTGGCGCTAGCGGGATCCCCTTATAGCGGCCAGGAAAGATCACCGAAATTCGATCCCGGAGTTAACCATCAAACTGGCACGAGGTTCACCCAGAGGGTGTATCGGGGCGAAACCGTGGGTCCTTGCTGATCATTCGCGCAAGGCCTTCCTGCAGGCTGAAGTGCGGTCTATAACCAAGTTTCTCTTTGGCAAGGTGGATGTCGGCGCACATGCGCGAGGGACCAGAATCCTGATCTTCCTTGTAGATCCACTCCGACTTAATGCCAACGGCTTCCAGGACGTATTGACCCAGAGTTTGAATACTCGTCTCGATTCCACTGCCGATGTTGATCACGGAGCGGTTGATGGTGGGCGCGGAAGCGGCAGCGACCATCGCCTCTACGACATCGTCCAGGTAGACAAAATCGCGTGTCTGTTCTCCCTTCCCGTGTATGACCATTGATCCCCCATGGGCAACCTGGCGCAAGAAATGCGGAACGACTGGTGGATGGGCCGCGGCGAGAGGTTGGCCAGGCCCGTAGGCGTTGAACACGCGCAGCGCGACGGTCTCTATCCCCCAGAGCTTACCGATCGTATGAACGTAATGCTCGGCGGCTAATTTTGACACGGCATAGGGCGATCCCGGATTCGGGGGCGCATCCTCGACCAGGGGCTGTTGACCTTGGTCGCCATAAATCGCGCCGGAGGAAATCAATATTACCCTGCGAACCCCAACGTCGCGCATCGCCTCCATGACGCTGACGGTTCCGCCGACATTGATGATGTTGTATTCACGAGGGTAGAGGATCGATTCGGGAACAGAGACTTTCGCAGCCAGATGGTAGACACAATCGACTTCCTGTAACAGCGTCCAGAGTTTGGGGCGATCGGTTACATCGCCACGAGTGAAGAGGACATCTGCGGAAAGCCGCGACGGGTCCCCGGCTGAGAGGTCATCATAGCCACGAACCTGGTGCCCTTCACGGTCTAATCGGTTGGCAAGTGCAGAGCCAAGGAATCCGGCAGCGCCGGTTACGAGGAAATTCATCGGTTTTATTAGACTCCAGGTTGTTTCGAACGACCTGAAGAGGTCGAGATTATAACATACCGTTATTGACACCCTTCACTTGCTTGGTATCATGCCGTTATGCGTTTTACCGATGTCTTCACAAAGATCTGGCGCGTTATCAAGCGTTGTTCGCTGCTCTTGATGACGACCCTGCTTCTGGGTGGAAGCAGTCTGAATGTGCACGATATCGTGGATCGGACCCGGCTATTCACCCGGCAGGTGGAGTTTAATTATCTTGGCTGGACGATCGAGGCTTCCTTTGAGAAGCTCAGTCAGCTCAGTCTTCACCCTACAGCATATGCCAGTGATGATGAGCGCGTGCAATGGGTCTTTGATTATCTTGAAATGGTGCAGACTGCACAGCAGACCGAGCAGGAAGTCCAGGAAGCGATGGGGGATCCGGATGCGGATCAAGCCGGTTTTGCCCTCGAGGAGCGTCTGGAAAACCTGGAGAACGTCCACAATGAGGTGAACCAGCTCAGACCGCCCGCTGAGAGCATCCTTCAGGAGCAGGTGGCGATTGTGATCGCTGATATGGGTTTGGAACTTGGGGGCGCACCTTTCCCGCCTGTCGTGTTCACCTTCGACCCGCTCCCAAATGCGGTCATCGTCTCGCCGAGGGAGGTTATCCGGCAGGTCGCGAATATCACCCTTAACGTTGACCTGACACTCGAACAGAAGCTGAAGCTCGAAAGTGGTATCGAAGAGAATCTAGATGTCTCGGCGCTTGTCGTGCCCATCGGCGGAATGGGGACCTATCCAACCATGGTGCAGGAGACGACCACCCTGACATGGATCGTTGAAGTGATCGGACACGAGTGGATTCATAATTACCTGACCTTGCGCCCGCTTGGTATGAATTATTTCGCAAATGCAGATCTTCGAACCATGAATGAGACCACCGCATCGTTAATGGGCAAGGCGATCGGCCGGGAGGTAATTCGGCGATACTACCCTGAGCTGCTGCCGGAACAGGCGGTCTTTACCTCAGGCGAGCGTGAGACGGAGCCACCGGCTTTTGATTTTCGGAAAGAAATGCACGAAACACGTGTCCAGGCAGATGCACTCCTGGAAGCGGGAGAGATTGAAGCCGCCGAGCGCTATATGGAAGCCAGAAGGGAATTATTCTGGGAGCATGGATACCGGATCCGGCGCTTGAATCAGGCTTACTTCGCCTTCCATGGAGCCTACGCTGACGAGCCTGGCGGGGCAGCGGGGGACGATCCTGTGGGTGAGGCAGTCCGAGTTCTATGGGAGCTTTCCCCCTCTCCAGCGGACTTCCTGCGTAAGATGGCGTGGATGAACGACTACGCAGATCTACTGGCTGCGCTTGATGGGTTGGCTACCATTCGCTGATCAGGGCGGCGATCAGCGCGGTCCGTTCAGCAAGACTTTCCGTCTCGATTTGTTCGTGTTTGGTATGGGCTCCGGTTCCAATAGCGCCGAGACCATCCAGCACAGGAACCCCCAGCGCAGCGACGAAATTGGCGTCGGAACCGCCACCGGTGCCCCCCTCTGATAACGAAAGCCCCAGTTCGTGGGCGATACCTTGGGCTCGTTGGAATGTCTTAATCATCTGTTCGTTGCGCTCCATGGGCTCTCGATTCCAGCCACCTCTGACCCTGATTTCGGCACCTTCAAGAATAGGTTCGAGCGCGAGCATTGCAGCCAAGACTCGATCTCCTTCGGCCTTTATCTTGGCGCGCCCGTCGACCCGCAGCCAGCAGAGATCGGGGACGACGTTTGAGCGAGTTCCGCCCTGAATCACACCGACATTAACAGTAGTCTCAGTTTCATCATCCGCTAGCGCGACGATCCTTGGGATCTGGTGAGCCATCTCGAGGATGGCATTCACGCCATCCTTGATATTGCTGCCTGCGTGTGCGGCTTTGCCCACTACATCAACCCTGAAGGCGAGCGTGCCTTTTCTCCATGTCTTCAGGCTGCCGCCTGGCAGAGCCGGTTCAAGGCAGAGGACGAGTTCATGTTCTTGCGCCATCTGCTCGATGAGCGCTCGTGATGTGCGGCTTCCAGTTTCTTCATCGGAGGTGCACAGCAAAGTCAGCCGATCCTGTCTTAGCCTCTCATCCTGGCGTAAGATCTTGATCGCAGTGAGGGCCATCGCAATGCTGGCTTTCATGTCCAAAACGCCCGGTCCGAAAAGGCGGTTTTCACGTTTCGTAAAGGGCATGTGCTCCAAACTGCCGAGAGGATGGACCGTGTCGAGGTGGACCATGAGCAGCACCCCCCCTTGACCCTCGCCCCATGTGCCAATCCTGTGATCCCCTGCCTTCGTTTGATGTTCGACGCGGACCTGGGCGCCGCGCACTTCCATCTCGGTTGCTACAAAGCGTCCGATCTCGTCAACGCCCGATTTCGAGGTTGTTGGAGATTCGATCTGGACGAGTTTCTCGATTAAGGCTGTAAGCTGTGGTATATGCGCTTCAAACTGGGTGATCGGTAGTGGAGGCATTGTAGTCCTTTGTGGTGGTCACATATTGCGTAGATGTTTTCTATCGGCTATCGAACGGGCAGATGTCAGCCGCGAGATACGTGCGGTTAGCGTAGCCATAGTACAGCGGTTCGAGTACAGCCTCAGGGTTGCTGTGGGCGTAACTTTGCGCAGCCAGACATGCTTCTCCTAGATCCCCGCTGATCTGGTAGGCTTCCCTGAAGCTCCCCGCCAGGTCAACATAGGCGTGTTGAGGTGACTCGGGTGGATAGGCGGCTTGAAGGAAAAGCATTCCAGCTTCAGCGTCCGCTGTATTTCCGTAACGGACATCGATGACGATCTGGCGATAAGCGGCATAAGCTCCGAGAGCTGCTCTACCATCCTCGCCGGAGGACCAATCATCCAGGGTTCCATCCTCCATAACCCGTCGATATCCAATTGCCGCCGCCTCGTAGTCTCCTTCCAGGGCAGCTAGATCAGCGTCGTGTAGAACGTGGATGCGGTATTTCGGATCTGCGAGCGTTTCTTCCGAGACTTCGAACTGTCCTGATTCGCCATGCCAGGTCCAGGTGCGCCGGATTTCGCGGTAGGGTCCCGCACCTGCAGACCCAATTCCCCTCGCTGTGATCGAAATTGATGTGCTGCCATTGGCAAGAGGTCCTTGTAGTTCGATTTCCGGGGAGGGCAGGTCATCGCTGCGTCCCTGCCATAGATTCTCAAATCCAGAGCCAGCCCATTTCAGAATTTCAGCCTGTGCGAAGCACGTGTGTGCCCCGCATGATTCCCAAAGAGTAAACAGCTCAGGATGTCCGTCGCCGGTGAAATCGCGCGCCGCCTGCAGCTTTGGCTGTCCAGCTTCGCTTGCGGGAGAGGTAACATATGCAGCACGGAACACTTCCTCTGCGCAAACAAAGATGAGTAGAGAGCCCGATGGTAATGGCGAGAGTTCTGAGGGGGTTTGGATCAGAATGAGCGCAAGATCCTCAAATCCGTCGCCGTTCAGGTCGAGATTCTCACCAACCTTAGCTGATGGGCCGATGGAATTCAATGTTTGAACGTGATCGAGCAGTGAACTGACAAACCCACCTGCATTGAGATAGGCCAGGATGTCCGCAGCCCATGTGTGTGGATCATTCAGGTCTGGCAAATCCGGTGATCCTGGAGGAATGGGGCAGGATTGCGCTGAGAACGTCGGAGCCGTATACGGAGCCTGGGTTTGAGGCTGATCTCCTATCGCTACCGTCGCCGGGATTCCTTGTGAGGCCGGCAGTGTGGATGGATCGACCACGTTGCATCCCGAGACGAGCAGGGTGAGGGTTATTGCGCGGATGATTTTTGGAAGTCTCATCGATGTCTCACTCGCACAGCTGTTCAGAGTCTAGGTCACACTTTTCCGGCTGACTATGGTTGCTGGCATACCCCAGGCGTGTCCTTGTGTTTTCTTATCCGGATGAAGATCGTGAATTGATGCAGCATCTGGGTGAATCATACCATTTATAGCTACACGTCGATCGGTGTTTCCTTTGAAAATGGTGATAAAAGCAGAGCGGGGTTGACGTATACTAAAGAGGATGGATATACCTTTACCGGTTGGATACCCAGATAGCCATCAGGGTCCTCTCAAGCGGTTCATGCCGCCACTAGAGGAAGGTGTCATTGAGCAAATCCTGGCCGATGATCGCCTGCCCGCGGGGCTTGTATTGGATCCCTTTGGCGCTTCACCACGCCTGGTTTTGGAGGCAGCTCAATCGGGGCGTACGGTTCTGGTTGCCGCGAACAACCCAGTTACCCGCTACATCCTTCAGCACACACTTCAGCCTTTCGAGCTTGGCGAGCTGCAGGCGGCTCTCTCCCACATGGCCGCAATTCCCAAGGATGATACGCGCATGGAGCGGTTCATCCTCGATCTCTATCGCAGCACATGTATGAGATGTGGTGAGGCTATATCCGTCGAGTACTTTATATGGGACCAGGAATTGGGCGGTCCGACTCACAAGGTTTACTCTTGCGATCATTGTGCCTATACGGGCGAATCTCCCGCGACGGAGGATGACTGGAATCGCGCCCTCGATTACTCCCGGCGGGGACTGCAGCATGCCCTGGCGCTCGAACAAGTCGCCCCTGCCGGCGATACAGACCGCCAACATGCGGAGGCGGCCCTTTCTGTTTATCCCGGCCGCGCCATCTACGCGCTCGTAACCATCATCAACAAGATTGACCAACTGGCGCTTGATGGATCGCTTCTAAAAGCGCTTCATGCCGTGCTGTTATCTGCCTTTGATGGAGCGAATGCGCTATGGAGTTATCCTGAGGGTCGCGAGCGGCCGCGTCAATTGAGTGCCTCACAGCGCTACCGCGAGCAAAATGTCTGGCGTGCACTGGAGAAGGCAGTCGAAATTTGGGCGATGGAGCCTACCGATTTGCAGGTAACCACATGGCCGAGCGACAGCCCTTTGCGGGCGGGATCGGTAGCGATCTACCCCGGCACTGTACGGGATCTGATGGAGACGATTGACCCCGCGGAGGTAAGCCTGCTCCTCACCGTGCCTCCGCGCCACAATCAAGCCTTTTGGACCCTCTCGGCGCTATGGGCAGCATGGTTGTGGGGGAGAGAGACCGCAGCTCCGATCAAAGTGGCATTGCGCCGCCGGCGCTATGACTGGTCGTGGCATGCTGCCGCACTGCGCACAGTACTTAAAAGCCTGGCGACTTCGATAAAATCAGGGATCCCAGCGATCGCATACCTCCCGGAAGCTGAACCCGGTTTTGTCGCGGCTGTCCTTTCCGGATTTGACGCAGCGGGATTCACCTTGCGTGGGCGAGCTCTACGTGCAGGTGAGGAACAGGCAGTCTTTCATTGGGTTGTTGAAGCAGGTGTACAGAAGGCATGTGGGAAGGAGGAGAGAGAGGAGCGAATGCGCTCCTCTGGTAAGCAGATTCTCAACTTGAGGGCTGAGCCGTCGACCTATCCGGTGTTGCATGCCGCCGCATGGTCTGACCTTGTGGCTGAAGGGTTGCTAGAGAGCATCCAGGAGGCAGAAGGGCGGCAGTTCATGCAGGTTATGGGTGATTCGCTGGAGAGAGTCTTAGGGGATAGGAAGACCTTTGTACACATGGGGCGTGGCATGGAAGTCGAGAGCGGGTTGTACTGGCTTCACGACCCGCCGTTCGCCGAGGCGGACCTTAAGGATCTCGTTGAGCGCCGGGTTCTTGAGTCATTGCGCGAAGATGGTTGGATCTTTGAATACGAACTCGACAAACAAATCTGTGAGGAGTTTCAAGGTCTACTTTCACCTGACCGACGACTTATCGCTGTCTGTCTGCGTTCATACGCAGTGGGACCCGACGCGAATGGCCGTTGGAGATTGCGCGCGGAGGACTCTGCCGTTGCACGCCAACAGGATTGCGACGAAATTAGGCGCCTGCTTGTGAACCTTGGCTCGCAGCTTGAGTATGAGGTGAACGAAGGGGAGATGGTTAAGTGGATCAGGGATGATGGGCAGGTCGCCTATGCATTCCGAATCATGGAAACGGCTGTCTGGGCAGGTGTGCTTCAACCTAAGGCGCCAGATGGGATTACGTATGTCATTCCAGGTGGGCGCGCAGAGTTGTTGGCCGAGAAAGCACGACGAGATCCTCGGCTGCAGGATTGGCTTCAGGGCAGCCCGCCAGTGATAAAATTCCGCCTTGTCAGACGCCTCATGGAAGAGACGACGCTAACGCGTGAGAATTTGCGGGAACGATTGGCAATCGATCCGCCGGAACATCAAGATCCTCAACTGCCGCTGCTTTAATCCCCCCAGGCCCGATCTTTCATCAGGTGGCTTTGTCTGGATAATCCTAGTATGATCGAAACCATGGAACCTGTACTGAAAACTATCGCTTTCGCGATTATCGCTTACCTGCTCGGGTCCATTCCCTTTGCAATATTGGTCACCCGCGCGAAGGCTGGAGTTGACGTCCGCGGCTCAGGCTCGGGTCATGCCGGCGCGACCAATACTATGCGGGCAGCAGGTTGGGCCGCCGGTATACTCGTGCTCGTGGCGGATGTTGGCAAGGGGTACCTGGCGGTGTGGTTGGCCACCAGATTCGGTGGTACGGCGGCAGCGCCGGTTGTCGCCGCGGTATGCGTTATGATCGGTCACTGCTGGCCGGTCTTTGCAGGATTCCGGGGTGGCATGGGAATGGCGAGCGGGGGAGGGGCACTGCTAGCGGTCTGGCCACTGGGTTTTGTGCTGGCGGTCGGACTTGGTTCTGCTCTCCAGCTCCTGATTAAGCACTCCGCACGGGGGAATGTCGTCACAGGATTGCTTCTGATGCCCTTATGGGCGCTCTTTGGGGCAAATGGGACGCAACTGGGTTTGGCATTGGCGGTTGGGTTTGTCATCTCTGGCCGCGCCTTATCCGACTGGAATCGTGTCTACCACGAATTGTGGTTCGATCGAGAATAAGATCCCCGCTTGTAGGGCGTGCTGTTAGTGCAAACCTTCTTTATCCATAACCTCCCGCAGGTTCTAAACCTGCGGGAGGTTTATTAATGCCCTGCGACCGATAGCGTAGAGACGCAGCATGCTGCGTCTCTACGTTCAGGGATTATGGTCGGGCGTTGGCATCCCCCTCTGCCGCGGGGGTATTTTATTGGTCGTTATACTGTAGGTGGTGGGTTTTGTGTAAACGTCGGGCTAGGGGTGGGCGTCAAGGTTTCGGTGGGCGTTACTGTAGGCGTGGGCGTGGGCGTTGCGGTTGTGGTCGGTGTGGGAGTGGGCGTGGGTGTCGGGGTCGGCATCAAAATATTCAGATGCAGTTCAGTAAAGGCGACGCCACCTCGCTTGCTGCGGACCGTAAGCCGGAGTGTCACCGGTCCATTCGGCAAGTCTGAGATATCCCAATTGATCAATTGCTCTGGCTGCTTAATCGGCGAGTCACTATGGGCAATATCAGGCCAATAGGAAGGATTGTTACCGAGGCCATATTCGAGGATCCAATCTCTGAAGTCATTCGTCGCTGCCGCTTGCCCGAATATCTCCAGTGGACTCGTTGAGATCGTCGCTCCTTCGGATGGATGGGTGAAGGCTAGGATAGGATGGGGGCTGTCGCTGGAACATACGGCCTCAGGTATGAAAAAGAGCGGATGATCTTTAAAATCCATATCCTCAGCCCATTTTTTCCCAGCAGAGGACTCATCGAGCCACTCACGCGCCCAGGGATCGAGCACATTCAGCCCTAACTTCTCATCCACGTACGTCGCGCACTCCGGGGAAGCCAGTTCGAGTGCGAAGCTGTCCACCCACACCTCCCGCCATAAATCTTGTTCTTTTGGCAGCGGGAGTTGGTCGTGGACAAAAATCTCACGCTTCTGTGACGGGCACCACTCAGAGGGCTCAGCACCGGAAACGGTACAAACAACGCGATCGACGATACCGCTGGGACGGATAACCGTGGAGGGTTGACCACCGGTAAGGCGATTTTGTGCATATTGCATGAATTGGTTCCAGATAGGTGCTGCACCTGTCAGACCTGAAGTGTTCTCCATCGGGGTGTAATCTGCGTTGCCGACCCAAACGCCAACAGCTATATCCGGGGTGTAACCCAACGTCCAATTATCCCGGAAATCATTTGTGGTTCCCGTCTTCGCGGCAGCCTTGAAGGGTAATTTGAGCAGCGAGTTGGGACCAAACGCAGGCGTTCGAGCGGCATTATCGCTGAGAATATCTGTGATGAGGTAGGCATGTTCGGGGCGGATGACAGGGTCGCCTGCGGGAGTTTCGTACTGATAGACGACGGCACCCTCCCGATCTTCTATGCGTAAAATGCTCGTAGGGGGAATGCGATTCCCGCTGTTCGCCAGGGTTGCATAGGCTGAAGTCAGCTCGAGCAAAGTGACATCTCCGCCCCCAAGCGTAAGGGAGAGACCGTAATCATTGCGGTCGAATGTTGTGATCCCTATGCGGCGAGCGAAGGCGATGAACCCGTCTTCTGTGGATGTTTCAGCGTTATCATAAATTCCGACAAATTGAAGTGTCTTAACGGCAGGTATGTTGTATGAGTTCGCTAACGCCGAACGAGCGGTAACCGGGCCATGGAAGCGCTCGTCGTAATTCACAGGCTCATAGGGGGGGCGGGGATCATTTGGATTTCCCGAAGGCGGGAACTCTGAAGGGACGTCCCAGATGAGCGTAGCCGGTGTCCACCCCAACTCAAATGCGGCGGTGTAAGTAAGCGGTTTGATGGAGGATCCCGGCTGGCGGGGACGAACGGCCATATTGATCTGACCGTCGTTGGCTTCATAGTCTGCCGAACCGATCATGGAAAGGATTTCGCCCGTGTTTGGACGGATGGTCACTAGAGCGCCGTTCGTGGCGCGATGGTCGGCCAGAGCTTCGACCTGTGCGCGTACAATCTCCTGAGCTTCAGATTGCAGCACCGGGTCTAAGGTTGTGTAAACGGTGAAACCCGAACGGTAGATTGTTTGCGGGTCATACAATTCCTCAAGTTCACTGCGCACAAAAGTCACCCAATGAGGATATCTGATTTGGATGTCAGGTTGCCGGAATTCGTAATTGATGATCTCGGCTGCAGCGCTGCCCGCCTGTTCGGGCGTTATGCAGATTGGCCCCTGTGCGTTGCTCACGAAGATGCATCCATCCTCAATGCTGGTATCCACCATAAGCGTGAGTACCTGGCGATGGCGGTTCAGGGTGGCATCGCGGTTCGTGTAGATATCGTAGACTGAGGGGGCTTGAACGAGCCCTACTAGGAAAGATGCCTGAGCGAGAGTCAACTTGTCGGCAGTGGTGTTGAAATATGTTTCCGCTGCTGCTTCTACACCGTAGGCGAGATTCCCAAAATAATGCTGGTTGAGATAAAGCTCGAGTATCTCCTCTTTCGAATAACGGCGGGTGATCTCCGCCGCGAGTAGGACCTCGCGCATCTTGCGGCGTGCTGTCACCCGTGTCCGTTCTTCCGGTGATAGCAGTAAGTTGCGCGCGACCTGCTGGGTGATGGTGGAAGCCCCAGAGACGACACCCCCCTGCGTGTAATTCTGCCAGAAAGCCCTGACAATTGCCCAGATATCAAAACCGGGGTGGCTGTAAAACTGGGAATCTTCTGTGGCGATGATCCCCGCGACCATGTAGGGGGAGATCTCTCCCAGCGGGACGTAGGTTCTACGACCTGCTTGGGGATCGAGGATTTCGTACAGAAGATTTCCCTCACGATCGAGGATGCGCGTCGTTTCAAACTGCGCTGCATGTTGGTGCAGATCTTCGACGGAGGGCAGGCTGGCGGCCAGTGAGTAGTACTGGTAAACACCGAAGGAGACGATTCCGATCACTATGGCGATTAAGACAAAGGCTCCGAAAATAGCCATTCGCAGCGCGCATCCACCGCAGGTATCCCATCGCTTCCAACCCTTACCACGCGGTTCTTCGGGTTGCGCGGGAGGGATGTAGGCGGAGGGCCCAACCTGTGTGGCGCCGATATCCGTTTCTGGCACACGCTGAAGTAAAACATCGGTCTCTGATTTTAAGCCCTGTTCTGGGAGAGGGTTGGTAGAGGGCTCCTGCGTGGGAGGGGTGTCCGCCACCCGCGCCTGATCCGATTCGGTCAGGTCATGTTCGAATGGTTCGGTCTCGAAAAGGTCGGGGGAGCCTTGAACTATCCCCTCGCCCATGCGTTCTGAATCATCCGCAGGGGGTGTGGTCGCCACAGTGGATGGTTTCTCGGAGGCGATATCTCCCTCCAGCAGACGTTTAAACCGCTCTTGAGGGCTGCCATTATTGTCGTGAAGATTGGATGGATGGGCATCCGTTTCCAGAGGTCGGTCGTTTTCGGGCTCGGGGGGAACCGGTCCCTTATCTTTGGAGAGATCGTCCGATGGATCGCTCATGGCTCGTGATTATAGCACGCAGTGTATGAAGGGAAGGGGAGATCTGCATGTTAAGGATAATGGGGCAGAAAGTCCTTTTCCTGCCTTATTAGATTACGCCTCACCCGCCTGGCTTTCAACGAGGACGGTCCAGATCCCCTTCATAACCGTTTGATCGTCATGGTTACGGACGTCGAGTGACAGAAGTATTGAGCCACCGTTCAAACGGGGCATCGCTTTCTTTTCCTTCACCTCCAGGATGACGTGAACGGTGTCCCCGATGAAGACTGGTAGGCTGAATTTCCAGTTTTTTATCTCGCGGAAGGCGATCACCGTTCCCTCGATGATGCCGGTTCGCACGGCAAGGCCGGAGACGACGGAAATAACCAGGAGACCGTGGGCGACACGTTGACCAAAGGAACTCTCTTTTACAGACTCAGCGTCGGTGTGGATTGAGTTGAAATCACCGGATAATCCGGCGAATGCAACCACATCGGCTTCGGTGATCGTCCGGGCGGGGCTGGTGATTCGCTGCCCCACTTCGAACTCCTCGAAATACATACCTTTATTGGTTAATTTCATGGGCATCGAGCGTTTCTCCAAAAGGAAGTAACGCTATTCTAGCATGACACGCATGTAAGTGAGCACGTCAAGCAGATGTTCGGTGGTGTGGTAATTCGGACTGTGGAGGGGCGCGATTATTCATAGATTCCTTTGACGATTTCTTATTAGCTTCATACAATCTACGCATGAAACTGTGGTCACTTCCACTGGATGGACCGGTTGCTCTGCGTTTAGCCTGTGACGCTCGCTTCTCAGACATCGATATCGCCGATGACCATATCTGGGATTTGAAGATTGCATCTGAGGAACCCCCCTCTCTTTCTCTGTATACGACGTATGGGTTACGAGCGCGAGGTATGCGAATATTCCCGAGTTTCGGGCTGGAAGACCGCTTCATTACGAACCCAGCGCTTTTCCACACGATGCCGGTGGTCCGTTCAATTCTGCCTGACTACGTAAGACTCGACTTCAGTCCCTTCAACCGTATGGGTGTCAGTGCCGAATATTGGGTCCCCGATTCGCATGTTGTTATGGGCAGGTTCACGATCTCGAACCTAAGAGCGGAACCTCTTGATATGCACCTTAGGTTATTTGGCCTGCTTCAACCCGGAGAGGATCCCCAGGCTCTTGGTGAGAGCATTTTTCAAGGAGTCAGCGTGTTGTCCGGTCGAACCGCTGGACTGCACCCCGTAATATTTCTGTCCGGCGGGGCTCGTGTTGAACCGGCTCCCTACCCAACTCTGGGCGTTCATGGACGTCTCTTACCAGGAGAGGTTGGTTCTTGGATTTGGGCGCAGGCAGCCGAGGGCACAACGAATCAGTCATTTACTGAGGCGCGAGAAAGGACTCAATGTAATTGGGATAAGGAGCGCGCCCGAGTGGAGCTGAAAAATAGCGGCTTAGTGGAGATTGAATCAGGAGAGCCTGATTGGGATACTGCTTTCTGGTTATCGCAAAAAGAGATTTTAGGGAATTTCGTCGGACCGGTGAAATTCCAGCCCGGCTCTATTTTGGTTAAGCGCAGAGGGGTGGATGATGGCTTCTCCCCGAGTGAGGACGGAGATGGATTCAGCCCTCAAGGATCCGGGTATACAGCAGAGGATGCATTCCTGGCAATCTCCCAGATTCTTCCTGCGGCGCCGTCTCTCTCTATGGGACTTATTGGGAATTTCCTCAAAACACAGGATGCTGAAGGCGAGATAGAGTGGCTCCCTAATATCAGCCGCAAGCGCAGCGGATTACAGAGTATTCCACTCCTGGCAACGTTGGTCTGGATGGTATATCAGCATACTGAGGATACCGGCTGGCTGCGGCAGATATTCACGCCGCTCAGGCGCTTTGTGCAAGCATGGTTTGACCAGCGCCATGACCGGGATCAAGATGGATGGCCGGAATGGGATTACGCAGTTCATTCTGGGTTCGATGACTGGCCTGCGTTTGCCCGGTGGCATCACTGGAGTCAGGGGCTGGACATCTCGATGGTTGAGACGATCGATCTGGCCTCCTATCTTTATCGTGAGATCCAATCTTTGAATTACATCGCCCGCGAAATCGGGAGGGAGCGGGCACTAGAAGGCATTGAACCGCATTTGGCGATTCTCAAAGAGGCAGTTGAGTCGACCTGGTCGACGCAGCGGAATATTTATCGGCAACGAGACCGGGATCTGGACTCATCTTTCACGGGAAAATGTCTGGGTAAAGGGCGTGGAGAATACTCATTCGAGGTGAAGGGCTCCTTCGACCCGCCGGTGCGCGTCCTTGTCCGCATCCATGGTTCGGAGAAGGATGCCCGGAAGCTCAAGATCCTCATCCATAGTCGTGGACGTCGCGGGCGCTCACGTGTTGAACGGATCTCGCATCGCAAGTTTAAGTGGTTCTGGAATACTGGGGTATTTACAAGCGACAAACTCAACACCACGATTGAGCGGGTCGAAGTACAGGGATTGGGCAATGAGGTCTCCTCCGAAATCTGGTTGCCGGATACGACACGCATTGATCAATCCCTGCTTCTCCCACTTTGGGCGGGGATTCCGGATCAGACGCGCGCCGAAAGGCTCATCTCGAAAACGCTGACCGATCCCGACCAGTTCTGGCGACCCTTTGGCATACCGGTTTGCTCTGCCAAGGACCCTTCCTACGCGCCGGATAATCAAGACGGTGCGGGCGCAGTATGGATGTTCTGGAATCTGCTGCTCGGAGAGGGTCTGGTTAGTTATGGATTCCATGAGCAGGCTGCCGAACTGGTAACCAGGTTGATGCAGGGTGTCGTCGTCGCGCTGAAGGAAGATAAAGCTTTCCGTGCACGTTACAACCCAGATAAAGGCGGTGGCGTAGGTGGGTGTGGGTATGTCGAAGGTGTGGCGCCGCTGAGCCTTTTCCTGCAGACTTTAGGCGTTCGACTAATCACTCCCCGCAAGGTCTGGATCAGACCGGTCAACCCATATCCATGGCCTGTAACGCTGCGTTGGCGGGGGTTGACCGTGCGGTGTGAGCAAGGTGAGACGCGGGTGACATTCCCTGATGGCCAGGAAGTGGCCCTTCAGGATGTCGAAGCTCAAATCGTTGAACAGGTTCTTAGCTTGGAAACGGATCCGGCTGTGGAGGAGGAAGACTCAGCGGAGGACATCTAAGCTTGACAAAGTGGGTGTGCAGCCCAGAGGGTTAGTCGAAAGAGTTGTATTTAAAGGAGCCGTATCTAGAGCAAGCTGCAGACCTTTCCGCGGAATATTGTTGGGATCGAGACTGTTTAGTTAGTTAAAAAAAGGGGGGAGCAAGCAGATGGGATTGCCCGCTTGAGACAAAAATCTATTTAGTGGCCATGTCCCGTTTTTGACCTCAGGATCGAGTACATTTCCAGATCCTCAGACTTCCCCCATTTCTTAATATGGTGTCTCAACCGACCTTCGTGTTTCATGCCCGCTTTCTGCATGACTCGACCGGAGGCGGGATTCTTGTGAAAGTGCGTGGCGAATATCCGTTCAAGTTCAAGGGAATCGAATCCATACTGAAGCACGGCTTTCGCGGCTTCGGTGCAGTACCCTTTGCCCCAATGAGGTGTTCCGATCCAGTAGCCTAACTCAGCCCTCTCATGCGCTGCTGTGATCTCGAGTCCGATCGCGCCGACCAGTCTCCCGCCATCTCTTAACGTGATCGCAAAACGAACCGCCTGTCCGTTATTAAAAGCATCTCTGTGTGTCGCAATCCATTCCTCGGCCATCTCCAAAGTGTAAGGGTGAGGGATATTCAATGTGGTAGCAGCGATTTCTTTTTTTGATACATACGTCTGTACGGCGGGTGCATCATCCATCTGGAAAGCCCGTAGGATGAGCCGTTCGGTATGCAGGACCGGAAATTTTGACATGGGGTTGCTCTCTCATGTGGGTTTGGCTTGGGCGCGCTCTGGTGGGGCAGCAGCTGATATTACCAAGGCGGAGGCTGTTGAAACATCAGGGCGTAGGTCGATACATGGATTTATTCCTCGGCAGTTCTTTTTGGTGGGGAGCGGTGGAAACTCTCCACTCGATAGGTTGAAATCTCCAGCTGGCCACGTCTCCAGGCATCGGCCGGAAGCTGAGCTTTTTGACAGAGCATCGAGAGAAAGTGCTCGGGACCATCCACTTTCTCCCAAACCTGGGGCAGGAAGGTCGCTCTTTTGAGACCATGGGTGATGGTGACACCATCCAGTCCAGGGACAAGCAGGGTGAGGAGTTCATCTGCCGAGGTGTATTCAAGAGGTTGTGGTGTTGTCAAAACCGAGATTTCGATCTCCGTGTCCTCGATCTCGTCAATTTGAAGTGGGGGGAAGCGGGGATCGTCGGTCGCAGCGGCACGCGCCCGCAACGCTACATCCTGGGCAAGTGGGATTTCGTGCTTGAGAGTGCCGATGCAGCCGCGTAGAAGACCGCTGCGGGTCAGCGTCACGAAGGATGCCCCAGGTTGCTGCAAGCGGTTCGGCAGCGAGTCAAGATCGAGGCGATGGGGGTGATCCTGATGAACCGCAGCCACGATGGATTGGTGGGCAAGATCGAGAAGGATGTGTTTCTCTTGGTCACTCAATCGGGTTTCCACTCGCATCTCCTCAGCTAATTCTTCAAAACACCGTTCTAAGTATAGCAAGGATGATTTACGATTGGGTATCGGAATACGCTTCGGTCGGAATATTTCAAAGATCCCGGCGGCGTGCTCGCGCTTAGCGCTAAGGATGGGCAGGTTAAGACCTACGACTACGCGGGGAAAAGCGTTCTACATATCGCCGGAACGATGTGGGTGAGATTTTCAAGATCTTCCGCAAATCGCCGGCGAAGCTCTGCGGGGCCAATCAGAAGCGCAGGCACCGGATTGCGTGTATGCCCACGCTGGCTGAGGTCTTCCATGTTGCCATGATCAGACGTCAGAACGATTAGGTTCTGGTTACTTTCCCGTGTTTGCAGCAAACCGGAGAGGACGGCGTCGAATGTCTCCAGGAGAGCGATCGCGGAGTTCATGTCCTGACGATGACCGGCGTAATCGCTGGGCCAAAAATCGAACCAAGCGAGGTCGTACTGGGCTGCTAATTGAGCGAGTTTTGCACCCGCATCAGATGGCGAATAAATTGGAACCGGTGGAAATTCAGGTCTCGCAGCCCAGCCTTCCCCTGTGAAATCGACAGAGAGCGCATGACCTTCTTGTAGGTCTTTAGCGGTCATCAGCGGTAACCCGGCGGCTGTCACGGCGAGGGGGATGGCAGAATAGAGACGGTGTCCCCGGTCGATGGCCTCGAAGTATTGGGGAGGGTAAGCGTTGAGCAGTGCGGCTTTCCGGCCGAGATGCGTAACGGTGGAGAAGATATTTTCCTCACGCAGGATTTGACGGATGGGCGGGTTCGGCTTTGGACCGTAATGCTCGCCAATTTCCTGAGGAACATTTCGGCCCGTGAGTAAAGCAGCCTGTCCGGAGGCTGATTGCGGCGTGCCGGGCAGTCCAAGTGTGGGGTCAATTGCGAGCAGAGTCGCCACTTCGCCGATATGAGGCGCCGTTTCTATTACGAGCTTTCGACCGCCGAGTAGTGCCTCGAGTGCAGGCATATCACAAGTGGCAAAAGGGTTGCAGGTGGGATCACTTGCGCCAAGCCCCACGCCGTCCATGAAGAGGAGGAGGACACGGCTCATTCTGGTCTTCGTATCATCTGAACCCAGGCGGAAGCGCGGTGCCGTTCAGTGCCTTGTTTGAAGGTCCGGATTTCAAAGTAGGGCTCGAACAGGGATGAGATATTGGCTTCGGTTAATCTTTTGGACGATGTATCCCCTTCGCCGGCGAGCCAGGTGTAGATCAAGTAGGTCCCGCCAGGTTTGAGGACGCGAGCTATGTTTTGGATGTAGTTTTGCTGCCCTGCGGGACTTAGCGAGTGGAAGCAGCCGATATCGAGGGCGAAATCGAACGGGCCTTCAATAGAGGCGAGGCGCGCCACATCTTCCCGCCGAAAGTCAATTTCAAGTTCAGCTTGGCGAGCTTTGCAGCGGGCGGTTCGAATTGCCAGCGCTGACAGATCCACCCCGACGGTCTGCCAACCATGTTGCGTCAAGGTGATGGCATTCGTACCTGTCCCGCAACCGAGGTCCAGCGCGTGACCTGGGGAACTCTCCGCAAGATACTTCAAGAGTTCGGGCGGTGAGATCCCCGTATCCCACGGGGTTCTATCACGAAGATATCGCAGTTCCAATATGAGACGACGGATCACGGGATTGGAGCCAGGGCTTTTTCGATCGCTTCGGGGTCAATCGCGCCGACAGTGCGGAAGATTTCCTCTCCCACCGCGTCAAACAAAACAAAGGTGGGCGTGAACTGGAAGGCGTAGGTTTTCATCAGGGGGCGCATGGCGTCGTCTTGTACATTTACACGGATCACGTTCAGGGTGTCTGCATGCTGCTTCTCGATCCCATCCACGATGGGTTTGGCGGCCATGCACGCCAGTCAATAGGGGCTCTGGAATTCAAGGAGAACAGCCTTCCCTGCACCGATAACTTCCTCGACCTTGGTTGCATCGGGTGTTTCGACGCTCGTCCCCGGGCTGAAGAGCCAGAATGCGAAAAGGAATCCCATAATCATTGCTGCCAGTGGAACGAGCAATCCATCCGTTCCCCCTTTACGCAGAAGAATGCCAGCGAGGACGAGCAGGATAACCCCGGCGAGGAAAGGAAAAGAATATTGGTTGATCAGCTGCATGATTCCCTCCACTATCCAAGCCGATTGTAACATTATCCTGTTGCATCAAGAGATGAGCGGTACAACCTCGCGCAGGTTTAGAAACTGTGGGAGGTTAGGGAAGACGGTGTCGCTTCTCAGTTGTAACCAAAACGATGCCTAAAAAGTGGTTGAATGGCTACGAAAATGGCATCTTTGTGGGTTTTGTCTTTACAAGACCCCTCTCCTCCTTTAGAATTCGTTGATCTATAAAACCTTTAAGAAGGATCCCAAATCCATGAAGGAATACGCAACTGAATTTATTCGTAACATCGCCCTTGTGTCCCATGGCGGGGGCGGAAAGACTATCCTGGGAGAGGCGATGCTTTTCTACACGGGTGCGATCACCCGTATGGGGAAGGTCGAGGACGGGAATACGGTCTCCGACTTTGAAGATGAGGAGATCCGTCGCACGCTCTCACTCTCCACCTCGCTCCTCCCTATTGAGTTCAAAGAGCATAAGCTAAATATCCTCGACACACCTGGATACACGGATTTCATCGGTGAAGTGATCTCAACAATACGCGTGGCCGATGCGGCAGTTGTCCTCGTGGATTCTGTCGCCGGAGTCGAGGTGGGCACGGAAATCGTCTGGGAGTATTGTGAAGCGTTCAATCTGCCGCGGTTTGTTGTCATTAGCAAGATGGATCGCGACAATGCCAACTTCCAGAGGGCTCTCTCTGCGGCGAGCGATCTCTCCGCGGATGCAACTTTCATCCCTGTCCAGCTTCCTTGGGGGGAGAAGAGTGAATTCAAAGGGGTCATTGATCTCTTCAATATGAAAGCTCGTCCGGCTGAGGGGGAAGCAATGGATGATATTCCCGACGAATATCAAGAGCAGGCGGAACAGGCGCGCATCGCTCTGGTTGAAGCTGCGGCGGAGGGAGATGATGCCCTGCTTGAGAAATACCTCGAAGGTGAAGATCTATCCGCTGAAGAAATTTCTAAAGGATTTAAATCGGTGGTACGCGCCGGTCGGTTTATACCGGTTTTCGTGAGCGCAGCCGGTAAAACGACAGGTATAGTACCGCTGATGGAGGCGATGGTTGAACTCTTCCCCTCCCCTGCTGACGCTGAACCGGTGAAGGCACAGGGCGCATCGGGAGAAGAGATCATAGAAGCTTCCGATTCCGGACCTCTGGTTGTCAAAGTGTGGAAGACAACAGCTGACCCATTCGTGGGAAAGCTCACCTACATGCGCGTGCTTTCGGGAACACTCTCCGCGGACAGCCGAGTGTGGAACCATACTAAAGCAACCGAGGAACGATTGGGTTCATTATATATTTTGCGGGGTAAGGAACAATTCGTAGTTAAGAATCTCCATGCTGGGGACATCGGTGCGGTCGCCAAGCTGGGTGAGACGGCAACAGGCGACACCCTCGGCGACAAAGGGCATCCACTTACAGTCGCGGAGCCCGAATACCCCAATGCACTTTACTCCGTTTCGATATCGCCAAAGACTCAAGCGGACTCAACGAAGATCAGCCCCACGCTGACACGCCTCTGCGAAGAGGACCCAACACTCTCCTGGCATCAGGAACCAAGCACAAACCAAACCATTTTACAGGGGATGGGAGATCAGCATATCGACGTCGCCATACGTAAGGCGGATGCCAAGTTCCAGGTCGGTCTCAATACGGAAGTGCCCCGAGTTCCCTATCGGGAGACGATCACAAAGACCGGTCATGCCGAGTACCGACATAAGAAGCAGACGGGCGGCGCAGGACAGTTTGCAGAAGTCCATATGGATATCGAGCCACTAGAAGAGGAACAGTTCGAATTTGTTAATAAAGTCTTCGGGGGCTCAATTTCTTCCGGCTATATGCCTGCCATCGAGAAGGGCGTGAAGGGCGTAATGAAGCAGGGTGTAATCGCCGGTTATCCAGTCGAAAAAGTCAGGGTCCTCATTGTTGATGGCAAGGAGCATCCGGTCGACTCAAAGGCTGTGGCTTTTGAAGTCGCCGGTCGGGAAGCATTTAAACAGGCAATGAACAAAGCAGCCCCGGTCATGCTTGAGCCGATCATGGATCTTCGCATCACCGTCCCGGAAGCGAACATGGGCGATGTCCTCGGGGATCTGAACACCCGTCGAGCACGTGTCCAGGGGATGGAGACCGAGCGAGGGCGGAGCGTGGTTACCGCGCAAGTTCCGCTGGCCGAGATCCAACGTTACACGACCGACATCCGGTCGATGACTGGTGGGCGCGGAGTGTTCTCAATGTCATTGAGCCACTATCAAATTGTCCCTTCACATGTGGCGGAGGAGCTCATCGCCGCGCGTACGAGGGAGATTAGTAAGCAGGAAGAGGACTGATCGGAATCTGAGGTAAAAATGGGCCGGGAGCAACCCGGCCCTTCATTTTAAGTCGATAACTATGGATGATCTTAAGCCCCCCATCACGTTGCGCCTTCTGACTCTCTTTAGCGCCCTGCTCGGCATCTACCTTGTCGTTAACGGGCTTGCCATTCGTCTCTTCGGTTGGGATCCCATTGTCATACTGCCAGGGGCATCCTGGTTGGACCCCTTCCACATTTTCTCAAAAGGCTTCGATCAATGGTTAATACTCTCCCCAGAAGCGCTGGCGTGGCCTACGGTTGTGCTCGGCACCGGCTTGTCGGGAGCAATATGGGGGATCTGGCTGCACAAACAATGGGGCTATGGAGCCGCGATTGTGATAAACGTACTTTCGTTGATATTTGTTGGACCGGCGACACTTTTCGCGCTCTGCAACCTGGCTTGCATCACTGCACCCGCAACCCGTAGCTGGGTCCAGGAAGCAGAATCTCCCGATGAAGGATGACTGGTCGCCTCTCCGCTTCATCAGCGAGAGGATCGATGTTGAGCACGAGACCACCCCACTTTTAAGCAAGAAACCCACAGCGCCGAATAGCATCCTCTGGAAGGGGCAGAATTACGAGGTTGAGGAAGTAATCTCCTCCTGGTTTGATTACTCGCGCAAGGGCAGGATGGCGCTGAATATGAGACCGGAGAACCTGGTGAAAGCGGTGCGCCGGGGATCGCGCGGAGTGGGCCGCTTTTACTTCCGGGTCCGTATCCGTGGGGGGCGTGTGTTCGACATTTACTACGACCGGGCGCCTAAGGACGCTGGTGACCACAAAGGGCATTGGTTCTTGTGGCGGGAGATGGAATCTACTTGATTCTATAAGAGAGTTTTTGCTTCTCCTCTAATTTTTGAATAAAGGGATGAATCAAAACGAACTCCCGTCTTCTGAGATGGCTTGGGAAGCAGTTTTGCTGGGTTGAGTCGGAACTTCAAACAAACCTGGATTACGATTTCTGTTTCCCCTCAACAATCGCTAAAAGGATCGCGGCGGCGAGCCCCAGACGGGGGTCGAAGTCTTGCTCATTTGGTAGAAAGTCGATCTCCATTTCGTAGCGGAAGAGATGGAATCGCTGCTGGAAGGTTGCTGCCACACGGTCCCCGATGAGGACTTCATAGCTCTGCGGCAGCAGCGATCCTAGCAATATTCGGCGCAGAAAAGCTTTCATCGGGCTGTCTTCCTGGATGATGCCTATCACCTGGTCATAGGGATCCTGCACCTCCCACGCATCACGCAGCATCGACTGCCACCCTTTTCTGCGCAGCGCGCCGACTTTTTGTCCCGTCGTCTGATCGGTTACGTCGTAGGCAGCCGCAAAATCGATGATCTGCCGAGCTTGAACCCAGAGCACCTCGCGTGTTTTCGCCTCATCCTCGTAGACGCGAATATCCTCCCGCAGCTTGAACATCTTCTGCTCGGAATAAAGCGATAGCATACCGGAAGATGTATAAACGCGAACCCTGCCAGTTAGTGCAAAAACCTGCCGCTTCAGCAGATAGTTTCTATGAGCGAATATGGATAGCATCTAATACCTCCGTGAGGATCTCCTTTAATTGGCGCTCCGGATGTTGAAGGTATCAGCCTTCCTACGACTCCTCATTTGCTAGACGAAGAAGTTTAAATACTCTTGGCCCAACGTAGGCGACCCAGAATCCGACCCCACCGTAACGGACGTATCGAAAAATGTTAGCCGCAAGATCATCTCCGCTGGGGAAGATCATTTTGAAACCGAAATAGATTAGGACCACACCAACAAGGCCTACGAGATAACGAAGTAGCCTCTGCCACAACGGACCGCCGACGTGGAAACCGCCCCATTGGTAGAGCAGGGCAGCGCCGGCGCCGAGGCCAAAAAACACACCCGCGGTGGAGAAGAACCCATTGATGCTGAGGGGGTCGATCGCTTCGCTTCCGGGAGCAGCGGCTGCAGCTCCCGCGAACCACTCCACGGGGACCGGACGGCTGGCCGTAGCCTGGGATACAAGTAGACCTAAACAAATGAAGGCAATGCTGATCACAAAAGAGAGCAGGCTCTGCTTGCCCGCAGAAAGCCTTGAAAGCCACTTACTGATGGGCTTGTCAAAGATGAGAAAGGCTGCCAGCAGGACGCCGCCGATGAGCCAGCCAAGGAGTGTATCGGTTGGGTAATGGACTCCAAGATACGGGCGCGAGATCGAGATTAACAGAATCAGGGCGCCGAAGAAGAGGATTGCCCAGGTGCGACGGATCCAAGCAGCCAGACGTCCCCATACAG
>Ga0114922_10000288_pt1 | contig 48723 bp, 32 predicted proteins | sample AartaG_FD_100975 | JGI IMG/M metagenome (GOLD analysis project Ga0114922, IMG submission 100975) | Deep subsurface microbial communities from Aarhus Bay to uncover new lineages of life (NeLLi) - Aarhus_00045 metaG | ecosystem: Environmental > Aquatic > Marine > Oceanic > Sediment | place... | reverse complement strand
CGATTAAAATTAAAAATAAAAACGAGAAAAGATTTAAAATAACTATTCTTGAAAAAATTTTGCATATTACTGAAAATAAATTAATAATAGAAACATCGCCATTTTTTTATGAATAGGTCAGGTAATATAAGTGTTTTTTTTGTATCATAGAACTGGAGTTCGTCTCTCTTCCTTAACTACATTCAGAACAAAATGGGTAATCGCTCGTTCTATATTTCGTAATGGGAGTTTTTTCTTTATAAAATCTGTCAAATCTTTACGCCCTTTGAAATAACAAATAAGAATTAAATCCCAATCGCCTGTGACCTCATAAATAGCGCCGATCTGGGGAAATTTAGATATTACCTCTTGGACTTCATTGTCCTTTTCCTGGTTGACACGAAGACCGATAACAGCAATGAGGTTAAAACCAAGAGATTCTGTGTTAATCAGCGGGATATATCCGTTTAATACTCCCGAATTTTCAAGTTTCTTAATTTTATTATGGAAAGTAGCGGGTGAAATTTTAAGTTCCTTAGCTATCTTACGAAAGCTCATTCGCGCATTTTTATTCAATGCCTTTAAAATTTTTTTATCCAATTCATCTATCATCATTGACCTCATCTCAACAATAAAATATCAAATGTTTAAGCAAATGTAAATAAAAAACTCCCAAATAAACAATTGTTCAATAAAATAGATTTATTTTGTATGACTGGTCACGTTTTGAGGATTATATTGGACTACTTTTGATTTTTTCATATTTTATCTTGACACTTAGAATTTGATAATATATTTTTCAAGGGAAGGCTATTAAAAGCAGGATAGTATGCTGATCTATCATTTTTTTACTAGTCAGTAGCTCATTTGTGTATGGAAAAAATTAATTTTATTTAGGAGGATCAATGAAAAAAGGGAGATTTGCATTACAGTTTATGATTATGCCTCTAATGCTATTAATCTTAGCAAACAGCTTATCTTTCGGACAGATAATAACAGGGAAGATAGTAGGAACCGTGACAGATGATGAAGGTGCGCCTCTTCCAGGTGTAACAGTCGAAGCTTCAAGTCCATCTGCCCTGGGAATACAAGCCACGGTTACATCAGACAAAGGAAATTACAGATTTGCCAATTTACAGCCTGGCATATACAAGTTGGTTTTTAGCATGGAGAGTTTTCAGAGAGTTGAAAATAGAAACATTCAAGTAGCTATTAATACAACTGTTACTCTAAACGTGTTGCTAAAACTAAAGACGCTAGAGGAAGCTATTACAGTTATTGCAGAAGCACCTATTATTGATGTGAAAAAGACAGGGATGTCTTCCAATTTTACAGCCGAAGATCTAGAAAATCTTCCCGCTGGACGGCATTCTTTTGCGGATGTTGTGAAACAAGCCCCAGGTATGCTATCTCAAGGTGAATCCGGAGCTTTAAGGTGGTCTTTTGCCGGTTCTGGAGTTGAAGGAAATGCCTTTTATTTTGATGGAGTGGATCAAAGCAGTCCAGAGCTTGGTATTCCCTGGACCAATCCAAATCAAGATATTTTTGAGGAAGTTGAAGTCTCAGGAATAGGCGCTGCTGCCGAATATGGATTGATAACAGGTTCTGTGATTAATATTGTCACAAAATCCGGCGGGAATAAATTTTCAGGGTCCCTGTCTCATTATGGGCAATATGGTTTTTCAACCGGAGACAATAATCCTGATCCGGAAATGTATGAATCCTTCAAGCGGTGGAACAGATATGACCTGTCATTCTCTTTAGGCGGACCGATAGTAAAAGATACACTTTGGTTTTTCGGTAACTTCAATATACGAAGAGCTAAAGAATCAGATTGGCAAGGAGATCCTGATTATGTAGCTAAAGACGTACAGGACGAAGGCTTTTTTAAATTGACTTCTAATATAAACAATAAGCACAAATTGGTGGCCAGTTTCGCTTACGAAAACGAAGATTTTGGTGAGGCTCCTGACCCCTGGAATTTGCCTGAAACAGTGATCAAAGAAGTCGTGCAAACTTATATTTGGAATGCGCGGTATACCTGGACAGCCGGCAAGAATTCCTTTTTTGACATCAAATATGCCGGGTGGTGGAGCCCCGATCACTACGATGTTCCAATAGCCGGTGCTGACCTCAACAAACGACCCCATCTTGATGATGCTACAGGAGTGCTATCCGAAGCTCCAGGTTGGTCGGGCAAATGGGATATTACTACTCATCAAGTCAATGCAGGTTTTTCCCATTTTACTGAGGATTTTCTGGAAACAGATCATGACTTCAAATTTGGGATTCAATACAATAGAGGAGAACTGGAAGCCATGGGAGGCTACCCTGGAGGTGGTTATTACATAGATTATTATGGCGAGCCCTATCTTCTCTACGTACAACAACAGTATATGTATGGAGGCGTAGTTAATCGAATCGGAGCTTTTTTGGATGATTCTATCAGCATCGGAGACAGGCTGACTGTAAATATAGGGTTAAGGTTTGACCACCAGAATGGCTCCTATCCTGCTCTTCCTCTATTGGATGGATGGGAAAAAACCAGTGAAAAGGCCCCGGCAATAGATGATTTAGTAACCTGGAATGTCTTTTCGCCCCGAATCGGATTCGCCTTCCAGTTGACCCCGGATGGCAAAACTCTGCTCAAAGCCAATTATGGCCGCTATTATGATGCCATGCATATTTCAAACTTTGCTTGGCCAGGACCTGGATATACAGATTGGTACGGGTATGAATGGTGGGATGGTGCATGGGAACTCTTTGATTTTGGCCCCGGAGAAATAGGCTATATCATGGATCCTAACGTAAAGAATCCCTATGCTGAGCAGCTGTTTGTGGGATTAGAGAGAGAACTTATTACTGACTTTGTGCTGGGAGCCACGTACATACACAAAACCGAAGGGAATAGCCTTGGCTGGGAGGGGAGAAATACAGAATACGAGCAGGTACAAAGAGTTTCTCCTGATAATGGCCAAACATATACGGTTTTCAACAGAACAGGTGATTATCCGGAAACATGGCAGACAAATCCCGAAGGATATGGCCAAAAATACGATGGATTTATTCTTACTTTCGACAAGAAGTATTCTCGAAACTGGATGATGAACGCCTCTCTCACTTGGAGTCATTCGACCGGCTTAAATATGATGGCCCAGTCAACAGGCCAGCACAATTTGACAAGTTACGCTGGAACCTTTGGCGTAGACCCCAATGATCTGATTAATGCAAAGGGGGACCTTCAGCATGACAAAAGATGGGTCCTGAAATTCACAGGTGGCTATAACTTGCCCTGGGATATTTTCTTCGGTGCTTACTTCACCTACCAGACTGGGAGGCCTCGCCCTGTAATGGTGAGGGTATCCGATCTGGAGCAAGGACGGCGGGAGATTCTGGCAGAACCAAGAGGGGACGTGAGATATCCCTCATTTTATACTCTAAATCTACGGGCACAGAAGACTTTCATTCTTTATGGATCGTGGAGGCTCAAGGTCATGCTAGATGTGTTCAATGCTACCAATGACGCCACCTTAAGATCCTGGAGAGATAACCGTATGTGGCGTGATACTTTCAATGAAAAATCGGGTCTCCCTGATCCAATAAGCGTGCAATTAGGATTTAAGCTGGAGTTCTAACTGACAGAACTTGAAAATCGTATTTGGAGGATAATTCAAAGTATTATATTTTAATTTTTATTAATATTTTGTCTTTCGAAGGTTCATTAAAAAAGGTGTTTTTCTATACAACTTTTTCTCTGTATCAGAGCAAGATATATAATGTAGATTACTTTACAGGGGATGCCTTTTGGATAGATCGACAAAGATATATTTAAGGAGATATTAATGACTAATGAATCCCAAAAAACAATTGTCAATTCCTGGAATGAATGGGATCCACTGAAACATGTTATTGTCGGCCGTGCTGATGGAACAATGATCCAGGCCCCCGAGATCGCTGTGCAACGAGATTGGCCGGAAGACGGATTCCCCTTTGGTAAATATGGGCCCTATCCCCAGGAAATGGTAGATAAAGCTAACGAACAGTTAGACAATTTCGCTAAAATTCTTGAGAACCGGGGGATTAGAGTAGACCGTCCAACTCCGATAGCCTTCAGCCAAGCGGTTCAAACTCCAGACTGGAAACAGGAAACAATGTTTGGCTGTGCGCCCGCTCGTGATTTGCTTCTCACAGTAGGCCCTGAAATTCTGGAAGCTACCATGTCCTACAGGAGCCGCTGGTTTGAGTATCTTTGTTTCCGTCCTCTCTTTGAACAGTACTTCAAAGAAGATCCAAATTTTCGCTTTGAAGCAGCGCCAAAACCTCGTTTAACAGAGGAATCTTATAAGAGTAAAGACTGGTGGAAGGGATGGAACTCATTAAGCGAAGAAGAGCAGTGGGAGAGAGCTGAAAAGAGTGATTGGATAATCTCTGAAAAGGAACCACTCTTTGATGCTGCCGATGTTGTCCGTTATGGGAGAGACCTTTTTGTCCAGAAGTCAATGGTCACAAATGATGGTGGTATTGACTGGCTGCAGCGCCACTTTCCTGATCATCGAATCCATAAAGTGGGACGCAGGGAACTTTTACCCTGGCATATGGATACAACCCTTGTTCCTGTTCGTCCTGGATTAGCAATTATGAATCCGGAGAGAATACCACTTGATAAGAAAGAACTGGAATTACTCGAGATAAATGACTGGGAAATTGTAAAAACCCCCAAAGCACTTCTCAAGAAAAAAGAACCCTATGATTTCTGCAGTTGGTGGCTGAGCATGAATACGCTTGTCCTTGATCCAAAGACTATCTGTGTAGAAGCCAGCGAGACCCCTACCATGGAAATGTTCAATAAACATGGCTTTGAAGTGGTTCCAGTTCCGTTCTATAAAGTCGCGCCATTCGGAGGCGGACTTCACTGCTGTACAGCCGATGTTTACCGGGAAGGGACTTGTGAAGATTACCTCCCGAAGCAGATTGAAGGTTTCTAACCAGGAGTTTTAAGATGAAAGATCTAAAAAAAGTATTGGAAAATACTATAAAAAGATGCAGAGAAAGAGATATCATTATCCCCACCTACGAGGAGATGGCTCATCCCGAAAAGATTCCTCAAGTCATAAAGAAAGAACTTCGAAACATTGGACTATGGGATCTCCATTCAAGAAACCTTTTTAGGATCACTTGGAAGAATGAACCGGTAAAATTCGGAGGAGGGTTTGGGGAGGTTAATTACCTGGAGATTCCAAAGGAATTAAGCGGAGTTAATGCCAGGATCATAATACTGGTGGGAAAATATTTCCCAACCGGTTCCCATAAAGTCGGGGCCACATTCGGACCCCTGGTGGAAAAACTGATAAGAGGTGCTTTTGATCCCACAACTCAGAAAGCATTATGGCCTTCTACTGGAAATTACTGTAGAGGAGGGGCCTATGATTCCTATCTTCTTGCATGTCCAAGCATAGCTGTGCTGCCAGAGGGGATGTCCCGTGAAAGATTCGCATGGCTGGAAAAAATAGGCGCTGAAATTCATGCCACTCCCGGCTCGGAAAGCAATGTCAAAGAAGTTTATGATAAGAGCTTCGAATTAAAAAATGCTCGGCCAGATGAGGTCGTGATCTTGAATCAATTCGATGAGATCGGTAACGCCATCTGGCATTATGTATGCACAGGACAGGCGATAGAAGAAGTCTACAATAAAATAAGCAACGACAAACAAAAGCTTACTGCTTTATTTCTAACTCAGGGTTCTGCCGGGACATTAGGGTGTGCGGATTACCTAAGAGAAAAATTTCCGCGCCTAAAAGTCTGTGCAGGTGAAGCCTGGCAGTGTCCTACTCTCCTCTACAATGGATATGGAGCCCACAGAATCGAAGGAATTGGAGATAAACATGTTCCCTGGATTCATAACCTGAAAAACATGGATATGGTCGCTGGGATTGATGATGAATACAGCATGCGGCTATTAAGGCTGTTCAATGAACCCTCAGGAAAAAAATATCTTGGATTAAAAGGTATGCCGGTTGAAACCATTGATAAACTGCATCTGCTGGGAATTTCTTCTATCGCGAATCTTATCGGTGCTATAAAAATGGCTAAATATTACGAGATGAATGAAAACGATATAGTGTTTACGATAGCCACAGATTCTATGGAACTCTACCAATCCCGAATCAAGGAATTGAGAAAAGAAAGAGGTAAGTATATAGATTATCAAGCAGCTGCAGATTTTGATACCTGCCTCGTGAACCTAAGCACAGATCATATGCTCGAACTCAGTTATTGGGATAAAAAGAGAATGCATAATCTTAAATACTTCACATGGGTTGAACAAATCGGGAAAGATGTAGAAGAGCTGGACCGCCAATGGTACGATGAGAACTACTGGAAAGAAAAATATTACTCCTACAAAGAATGGGACAAACACATCAGGGAATTTAATGAAAAAACAGGAATACTAAAAAAAAATATGATTTAAGAAGAGCTAAGTAAGCTAAATTTTGAGAGTGAACAACAATAAAAAAATATCATCTCAGACCGGCCTGATCCGACAACTCGGGCTTTTTGACTCGACAATGGTCATGGTCGGTATTGTCATAGGATCAGGCATCTTCCTCACAACCGGGATCATGGCAAAAAGCATCCCTTCTGCCGCTCTTATCCTGCTCGCCTGGCTTGTGGGAGGGTTTCTGACTTTAGCCGGAGCGCTGGCCTATGCTGAACTCGGTGCGGCTATGCCCGAGGCCGGAGGCCAATATGTCTATCTCAGAGAAGCCTACGGCCCCATGGCGGGGTTTTTGTTTGGTTGGGTTTTTTTTCTTGCTTACCAGACTGGGGTTATCGCCGCTCTTGCTCTTGCTTTTGCCGAATATATCGGCCATTTTTTCCCATCCCTGGGGACAGAACACACTATCCTGACCCTGAATGTTCCCCTTTTCCGGGATACGCTCCCCTATTCTCTTTCAGCCGGACAGATTCTCGGAATCTTGGTAATTATCCTCTTGTCCTTAATTAACTTTATCGGTGTTGGGCTAGGGAAATCCATTCAAAATCTCTTCACTGTTATCAAAATTGGAACCATCGCCGGAATCATAATCCTGGGATTTGCCATCGGGAAAGGGACTCGCCTGGATCTGGCGTTAAATCCGACAGGCATGAGTTTTGGGGATATAATCATCGGATTTGGTATTGCCATGGTCGCAGTGGTTTGGGCATTTGATGGCTGGAACAATATTAATTTCGTGGCAGGGGAGATCAAAAATCCAAAACGTAACCTCCCTCTGGCCCTCATCCTGGGAACATTAGGAATCACCTTCCTTTATGTATTGGTCAATTATATCTACCTATACGCCCTCCCCATAAAGGAGATCTCAGGGGTTGTCCGCATAGCGGAAAAGGCCACAGGCGCCCTCTTCGGCCTCTCTACAGGCGCCCTTATATCCACACTTGTGATTGTGTCCGTATTCGGCTCCCTGAATGGTTCCATCCTAGTCGGTCCCCGTGTCTTTTATGCCATGGCCAAAGACGGCCTTTTCTTCAAAAAAGTCGCTCATGTCCATCCTCGCTTCCGGACCCCAGGATTTTCTATATTCATCCAAGCTCTTTGGGCCTCCTTGCTCACCCTGCTTGGCACATTTGAACAAATTTTCACTTTTGCCATGTTTATTGCCATAGCTTTCTGGATCGCTGCGGTTGCAGCTGTCTTTACGCTTAGAAAAAAGCGCCCTGACCTGCCCCGTCCCTACAAAACCTGGGGCTATCCAATTGTACCAGCTGTCTTTATTCTTGCATCAGGCGGGATTTTGCTTAACACCCTGCTGGAAAAACCGGTTGAAGCATTGGCAGGAATTCTTCTGACAGTCTTGGGAATACCTGCATATTTTTACTGGAATCGGCATTTACAGAGAGGAGACGGCAAAGAATGACTTAGAATAAAAAAGGAGCAATACCATGAAAAAAGTCCTATATTTAGTCTATTTTTGCTTCATAATACTGGCAATCTCATTCACTTCTAGCTGTGATCAAGCTGCTGCTGATTACGACATCCTCATCACAAATGGAAAAATCGTTGATGGAGCTGGGGGCCCAGGTTTTACAGGGGACATTGGTATTAATGGAGACACAATTGTCGCTGTTGGCGACCTTTCGGGAAAGACGGCTGGGACCTACATCGATGCTCAGAAATTGGTTATCGCTCCCGGGTTTATTGATATGCACACCCATTGTGATGGAGATTTAGGTCGATCTGACTCTAACATCAACCTGAACTACCTAATCCAAGGAACAACAACAGTGGTTACAGGTAACTGTGGCGATGGGACATTCAAGATTGCTGAGATCAAAGAAAAATGGGAGAAACAAGGCATCGGCACAAATGCCGTTCATCTGGTTGGATTCGGAACTGTCCGGCAAAAAGTGATGGGGAGAGAACCACGCGAACCCACACCAGAAGAACTGGAAAAGATAAGGGAAATTGTGCGTCAAGCAATGAAGGAAGGCGCCTGGGGAATGAGTACAGGATTAGAATATATTCCTGGTCGTTATGCGACTACAGAAGAGATCATAGAAGTCGCAAAAGTTGTGGGCGAGTATGGAGGAGTTTATGCCAGCCATCAACGGAATGAGTTTGATCGTGTCCCCGAAGCCACTCAGGAAACAATCAGAATCGCTGAAGAAGCCGGCGTACGCGCCAATGTTTCTCACCTCAAAGTATGTCGAAAGAATTTCTGGGGGAAAATGGAAGAGGTTGTAAAATTGATTAACGAAGCTCGGACCAGGGGAACAAACATCGTTGCTGATATGTATCCCTATCCCTATGCAGGAGGAGGACCCATTATCCCGATTGCCAGAAACGCTGGCTGGGCCCCTTTTCATCTGCCGGGTGATCTGGAACCATTTGCAGAACTCAGAGAGAAGATGAGGGATCGGAATCTACAAGATTCGGAGATGAAGAAACTAAGAGAGCAGTACATAGAGGAGCTGGTAGATGCTCTGGCGGATAAATCAAAACGAGAGCAGATCAGGAAATCGGTACTCGAGGGTGAGCCTCATAAGCCAAGTTCTGTAGCTTTAGCGGGTTGGGATAGTTATTTGATTACTGTGGCCAAGAAAAATACCCATCTGATTGGAAAGATCCTTTCAGACATTGCAAAGGAACAAAAAAGAGATCCATTTGATGTTGCTGCAGATTTAGTCATTGATGAACCGGACTTATATGTTGCCTGTGGAGTCATGTCAGAGGACGACATGAAATACGCAATAAAACAGGATTGGTTGATGTTTTCCAGTGATGGGAGCGCAGCCCCTATCATAAAGGAGACGGATAAATCCAGGATTGGTCATCCCCGCGCTTTTGGCAGTCAAACCATAGTACTCCGTAAGTACGTAAGAGAAGATAAGGTATTGACCCTAGAGAGTGCTATCAGGAAGATGACTTCCCTTCCTGCCTCTTTCCTGCAGGTAAAGGATAGGGGGCTGCTGGTGAAAGGATACAAAGCTGATATCGTTATATTCGATCCTAAAACAGTCAGGGATAACTCCACACCATCTAATACGCGTCAGTACAGCACTGGGACTAAATACGTGATAGTTAATGGAAATATTAGTATAGAAAACGGGGAATATAATGGTGCCTTAAACGGGAAACTGCTGCTTTTAACAGAAAACAAATAAAATAGAGAGGGGAGGTATTTATGAAAAAATTTTGCTTACATTTTTTTCTCATACTTTTAATTATTATTCCCATTTATGCTCAAGAACCTAATCTCCGGCCCATGACTGTTGATGATGCCTTAAATATGGTTCGTCTGGGAAACGTACAGATGTCCCCAGACGGAAAATGGGTATTCTTTTCAAAATCGGAACTGGATTGGGGAAAAAACAAGAGAAATAAAAGATACTTTATGATTCCAGCAAGTGGTGGAAAGGCTGTGCAATATATTGGTGATTCAGGCGGTAGTTCATTTCAGTTTTCCCCCGATGGAAAATATCTCTCTTTTAGGCGCACAGTCGATAAAAACAGCCAGGTTTTTATGATGTCCCTCAATGGCGGCGAAGCGTTTCAGCTTACCCATCACAAGAACAGTGTTGAGTCTTATAAATGGTCCCCTGATGCAAGCAAAATATTTTTTACAGCCGATGAACCAATGGGTGAAGAGGAAGAAAAAGAATATGATTTGGGAGACGATGCAGTCTTCATTTTTGAAGGACCGAACGGCAGAGAGCAAGCTCATTGGCAAAACCTCTGGATATTTAATATTTCAACAAAGCAAGAAAAGCGGCTAACCAACGAAGAACTGATCATCAACGAATTCGACATTTCTCCGGATAATAGGCAAATTGTATTCGCAGCAGCAAAACAAGACACCGAGAATTATTTCTACCTATCAGAGCTCTATTTAATTGATGTGAGCGACCAAAAACTGGTGCGGCTCACAAATAATAATGCTCCCGAGGGGAACATCCTCTGGGCTCCAGATGGGAAAACTTTAGTTTTTCATGCTCCTACTGACAAGGATTATGATCTGACTCACGGCTATCTCTGGATCATGAATCCTGAAACTGGTGAAAAAAGGAAACTGGAAAATCCGAATCAGGGAAATATTTCTAGCCTTTCCTGGACATCAGATGGCAAAAGTTTGTTATTCAATGAGACACGTCGTACTAATCTCAATCTTCATCGTCTCGAAATTGAAACAGGAAAAGTCACTGATATCACAGAACTTAAGGGGACACTTCGGACTCTCGCTTTTTCGAAAGATAAGACAAAGATGGTTTATTCATACAGCAATTTTAATACTCCTCCAGACCTATATGTTTCCCTCCTAAATAAAATAAAACCTATTCGCCTGACTAATGCAAATCCCTGGATCAAAAAAAAGATCCTACTTGCAGAGAGTGATGTCATCCGCTGGAAAAGTAAAGACGGCATGGAGATCGAGGGGGTCCTCTATCTTCCAGGAAACTACCCTCAAGAGACAAAGCTTCCCCTTATAGTCACTATTCACGGAGGCCCACCGGGCCGCTTTGCTAATAGTTTCAGGGCCGTGTTTCATATTTTCGCCGGACTAGGGTATGCCTCGCTCGGACCAAATATTCGCGGCAGCGACAGCTATGGTGATGATCTTCTATGCGCTCTGCAAGGAGATGTCGGGGGTGGGGAATTCGATGATGTCATGTCAGGTGTAGATAATCTGATTGAGAAGGATATCGCAGATCCAGAGAGGTTAGGAGTGCGGGGTTGGAGCTGGGGAGGAATCCTTGGCAGCTGGATCATCACCCAAACCGATCGCTTTAAAGCGGCTTCCCTTGGTGCCATGGTCGGCAGTTGGAGTGCAGAATCAGGACCTGGCCTCAGCTTTGATCTCAAGCTTCATTATATAGGTGGAGCCCATTGGATAAATCCTGAAGATTGGCGCAAAGTCTCATCGCTTTGGTTTATAAAGAACGTGACTACTCCTACCCTGTTGCTCCACGGTTCCGAAGATCTAGTGAGTACCCCCAACCAGGCAATGATGTTTTTCCATGCACTTAAAGAGATTGGTAAAGCGCCAGTGAGATACATCAGATTTCCTCGAGAACCGCATGGATTCCGGGAACCGCGGCATCAGCGTCGACGTGATATTGAAGAGATCAGATGGCTACAGAAATACATCCGTGGAATAGAATGGGAGCCGTGGAAACGTAAAGAGTAAAACTTTTAAAACAGGAGGCCTTATGTTTATAAGCAAAAAAGCCTCGATCGGGCTTGTTTTAGGGATATTTCTTTTTATAGTCTTTGCTTCGTCTCAGCAACAGGCCGCAATTTTTCAAGCATACACCCATACTGATCTTACAAATAAAGTGGATGACCTGTTTAAACAATGGGATAAGGATGGCTCCCCCGGGGCAGCCTTAGGAATATTCAAGGATGGAAAGATCATATATGCCCGCGGCTATGGCGAAGCTAATCTTGAGTATGCCCTTACTTGGACTCCCCAGTCTCCCTCCCGCGTCGGCTCTATATCAAAGCAGTTTATCGCCATGTGTATAGCAATCCTTGTTGAACAGGGAAAGCTCTCCTTTGAAGATAACATCCAAAAATTTTTACCTGGATGGCCTGATTATGGGACCCCTATTCAGATCAAACACCTCCTGCATCATTCAAGCGGGGTACGTGAATATTTGACCCTTGTAGAATTAATGGGAAAACCAGAAGGAAGCGGTTATGTTTATACACCCACCGAACTTGTTAAAACGCTTTCGAGACAGAAAGAGCTCAATTTTAAACCGGGAGAGATGTTTTCTTATTCAAACTCCGGTTATTTTCTGCTTTCAGAGATCATCACTCGAGTAAGCGGCATAAAAGCAAGTGCTTTTGCTAAAAAATATATATTTGCTCCCCTGGGAATGGAAAATACTCATTTTCACGACAACCCAAATATGATCGTGAAAAACAGAGCCTATGGATATTCTCAAAAAAAAGACAACGGTTACAGATTGAATATTCTCCGGCTTAAAGTAATTGGTGATCTGGGAGTTTTTACCACAATAGAAGACTTCCTCAAATGGGATCAGAATTTCTATGAAAACAAATTAGGAAATGGCACGCAAAATCTGATAAATATGATGCTTACGCGAGGGAACCTCAACAACGGAGAAACTCTCTCCTATGCTATGGGATTGAATATAGATCTATATGGCGGTTTAAAGAGCATAAGTCACGGGGGGTCTGCGGTGGGATACCAGGCTCAATATATGCAGTTCCCTGAGCAGCGCTTTTCTATCGTGATTTTATCTAATCTCAGCAATTTCCGTACGGGAATGATGGCAAGAAAAATTGCAGATCTTTATCTGGCAGATCAATTCACCGAGCCTCCGGCTGAAAGGCAGAGAGAACGTTCCCTTGAAAAGACCCTCAAACCAATCTCTCTCCCATTAGCGCAATTAAAAAAATATGCCGGAAAATATTATAACGATGAACTCGATATTACTTATACTCTAGATGTGGAAAACAATAATTTGATTTTAAAACTGAGGGAAACCTCTAATACACTAATCGCATTTTCTCTGGATAATTTCGGTTGGGAAAGACGAAAGATGGAATTTACAAAAAATAAGAAAAACAGAACTACAGGATTTGTACTTCAGGAAGGTATTGTAAAGAATATGCGATTTGAAAAAATCAGCGAGAGGTAAAACGGGTGAGGCAAAAAACAAGACCTGACCCCAACAAAGAGGAGGAACCGATGATAAAAAGAATCTATTATTTTGCTCTATTTTTCTTATTAATATTTCCTTTGCTTCTTCCTGCGCAAACCTCACCTGAAAAATTCTTAGGCCATAAGGTAGGCGCAGACCGGAAGCTTGCGGATTATAACCAAATTCAGGCTTACTTCCATAAGCTTGATGGGGAGTCAGGAAAAATAAAAGTTTTAACTATTGGAAAGACGACCCTGAATAAGCAGATGATCATGGCTGTGATCACCTCCGAAGAAAACATGGCAAAGCTCGATACTTTTCAGAGTATTAACAAAAAACTGAGAGATGCAAGAGACCTGACTGCTGATGATGCTAACAGGTTAGCCAAGGAAGGCAAGGTTACCGTTTTTATAACCTGTAATCTGCATGCATCAGAAATTACTTCTTCGCAAATGGCTATGGAGCTTGCCTATAAATTAGTCACAGGCAATACTTCTTTTAACGCCCCTAAAGTGCTTAAGGAAGTCATTGTCCTGCTTGCACCAACCACTAATCCGGACGGTCAGCAAATGGTGACCGATTGGTATAGAAAAAATGTTGGAACAAAATACGAGGGAAGCCGGATGCCCTGGCTCTATCAACATTATGCCGGGCATGACAACAACCGCGACTGGTTTATGCTTAATCTGGCAGAAACAAAAGCGGTTACTAAAATTTTATATCAGGACTGGGTTCCTCAGATCCATATCGACGAACACGAGATGGGCGCTACCGGCGCGCGTCTTTGGATCCCGCCTTTTGCGAATCCTCCCAATCCCAATGTCCATCCTCTTATCTGGCGGGGAGTTGCTTTATGCGGCATGAACATGGCCTATGACCTCCAGAAAAATGGCTTTAAAGGTGTCCAGTACGGCAGCGAATTTGCAGGATGGTGGGATGGTGCCTGTGATAACACTCCCTGGTTTCACAACACCATATGTCTGCTCAGTGAAGCAGCGTCTGTCAAGGTAGCCAGCCCCATAAATATCGATCTCTCAGAATTGTCTGAATCATTTGTCGAAAAAAGCATGCAGTTTCCGGACCCCTGGCCCGGTGGCTGGTGGAGACTGAGAGACATTGTAGATTACGAGTTAATCCTGTCCCAGAGTCTGATTAAAACAGCCTATCTCCACAAGAAAGAATTTTTGTACAACTTTTATAAAATGAATATAGATTCCATTGAAAAAAGAGAAGAAGGGCAGCCTTTTGCCTTTGTCGTGCCTAAAACACAAAACGATTACCCCACCTCCCTAAAAATGCTCGATAAACTGATGTTCGCCGGGGTAGAAATTAACCAAGCAAAAGAAGACTTCATAGGGGGCGATAAAGTTTACCCTGCCGGCTCTTTTGTAATTCTAATGTCGCAGCCTTACAGGCCTTATGTGCAAGCTTTACTCGAAATACAAAATCATCCAATCCCAAAGCGTCAATATCCTAACGGCCCTTTTACTTCCCTGCCTTATGACAATGCAGGCTGGACCCTTCCCTTACAGATGGGAGTTAAATGTGATCAAATCAATAATCCCTTCAAGGCAAATCTAACAAAGTTGGATAAAATTCCTTCTCCTTCCCTAACGCCGCTCCCAAAAACTTCCTCATTTATCATCCTTGATTCCCGCGCCAATAATTCCTACTCAGTAGTTTTTGCTCTTTTCCAAGAGAAGGCTAAAATCTACCGCTCCCAGGACATCCTCGTGGGGGAAGGATTCGAAGCGGCTGCCGGAAGTTTTATTATTAAAAACACCCCTCAGGTCCAAAAGGCCCTTCCCGGTCTTTTGGAAAAATGGCAGGTTAAAGCCTATCCTATCGATACCTTCGCTAAAATCCCAAAAGCTCCCCTAAAAAGGTACCGAATCGGACTCTATCAGTCCTGGAGAGCCAATATGGATGAAGGCTGGACCCGCTATGTCTTTGATGATCTGGAAATTCCTTTTACAACTCTTCACAACAAAGACTTCAAAGAAAAAAAGAAAGTTAACCTTAAGGAAAAATTTGACGCGATCGTCTTTGCAGATGAAAGTGCAGATATTATCAAACTAGGAAAACCAAATCCTAGTTCACGCTATGCCAGATATTTCAGAAAACCTCCCCCCCAATACGAAGGAGGGATAGGTAAGGAAGGAGTGGAAGCATTAAAGACATTTGTGGAACAAGGCGGCATTCTCGTTACTCTTAATAGTGCCTGCGAATTGGCTTTCAATGAGTTCCAGGTACCTGCTAGAAATGCCATAGAGAGCATCGACCGGAGCAAATTTTTCTGTCCCGGTTCTATCTTAAAAGTCAAAGTTGATAATAAATCCCCGGTCGGATACGGAATGCCTAGCGAGGCGGCCATCATGTTTTATGAAGGCAAGGCTCTCAGCACACGCATCCCCTCTGAAGGGTGGGACAGGAAAGTTGTGGCTAGATTCCCTGAAAATGATATCCTTTTAAGCGGCTGGCTTACCGGGGAAGATGTGATTGCCCGCAAAGCCTCCGTGGTTGATATTCAGCGTAAAAAAGGGCATATCATCCTTATAGGCTTTCCCTGCCAGCACAGGGCGCAATCCCACGGAACTTACAAATTTCTTCTTAATGCGCTGCTATATCCGGAAATAAATTAACCATGTAAAGAGGCTCCCACCTCCTCAAGCTCAACGAACCTGGATTATTCACGAGCTATGTGATTCTCTCTTTACTTTGCATTTCCGGTTGAATGTAATTGTTTTGTATTTGTATTATGGGTGATGCAGCAGCTTAGAGGGTGGGAATTTGATGAAATTGAGCGAAAATCATCATCAACAGAAAAACGAATTCCTATTTTTTTAATGGGGAAATCGAGGCTTCCCTTGATGGATACAAAACTGCTTATCTAATGGATAGGAAAAATCCGCTGTGTGCTTTTGCCTATGCCTGGGTGCTGGCCGCTTCTCAAAAACTGGATGACGCGTATAAAGTTTTTGACCAAATGGTTGAGGAACTGCCGGGGGAAGTCATGACCGAGCACGGCCAATGTTATAAATACGCGCTCCAGAGGAAGAAATCCGAAGCACTAGAATCGATCACAGAAAAAGTTAAAAACTTTGCCATCAGAGATGAGGTGTTTTCCATCATGCTGGCAGAGTGCTATGCATTGATTGGGAAGACGGATGAGGCCATCGATTGGGTGGAGCACGGTGTAAAGTGGGGCTTTATCAATTATCCTTTTCTCAGCGAATATGACAGATTCCTTGAAAATATCCGGGGTGAAGACCGCTTCAAGAAACTCATGGAAAGAGTCAAGCACAAGTGGGAGAATTTTGAGGTTTAAGCGTAAGTCAAATTATAACTGAACTGCTGGATCGATCTGAGGGGGAAGTTACAATATTAAAATAGAGTATTCGAGTATAAAGCTGAAACAAACTAAAAAAAAGATAGAAATAAGCTATCTAAATATCGACTTTTATTGTTTACAATACAGGATACCATACTGTATAATTTACATAAAAGGTAGATAAAATGGCTAACAAAAAAACACTAGGTCATATAAGCGCCCATTTAATCAGCATGCTTTATGAAGAGAATAGGTCAATTTTCAAAATTAGTGATGTCCAGAGGATTCTAGGAAAAGGATATAATGAAACAACTGATCTTCTGAGTGAATTAGTCAAGAGGAATGTAATTACTCGCTTAAAAGCTGGGAAGTTTTTAATTATACCGCAGCAATTAGGGAAAGGAGAGCAATATCTTGGAAACTGGTATGTATCTGGCGAAGAAATTGTTAATTCTAAAAAATATTATATTGCCTTTTACAGTGCCATGCATTACTGGGGAATGTTGACTCAGCCTTTGCTGAAGATTTTTATAGCTACTCCAAAGAGACAGGTTGTGCCTAATGAAATGAGAGATAAATTAGTTTTTGTTTTCGTAAACGAAAAGTCAATTTGGGGAATTAAAGAAGAGTGGGTCACTCCAAATGAAAAAGTACGAATATCTGATATAGAAAAGACAATTATAGATGCTTTGGCCCATCCGGAATATTGTGGCGGCATAACTGAGATTGCCAAAGGACTTTGGCTTGTTAAGGAAAAAATAGATTATCAAAAGTTGCAATATTATATCAGAAAACATAATAAGAATGTTGTTGCTAAGCGCTTAGGATATATTTTTGAAATTCTTGATATTAATCAACCAGGATTGATAAATCAGTTAAGGGAATATGTAAAAGATCGATATGATAAATTCGACCCCAATTTATCTGAAAAAAGAATTGATAAAAACAAATGGCGTTTGATTGATAATATTGGTCAAGAACAAATTATGAATTTAATAAGACGATAAACTGCTGTGATTGATTATTTTCAAAGTCAAAGACAAGCTGAAATAACAGGTGTGCCTTATGAAACAATAGAAAAGGACTATTTCATTGAGCTCATGTTATTCTATCTTACAGAAAACATCGAGTTCAAAGAAAAACTAATTTTTCGTGGGGGGACAGCCTTAAAGAAAATATATTTTTCTGATTATCGGTTTTCAGAAGATTTAGATTTTTTAGTAAAGGACACAGAAAATTTTGAGGCCTATGTAATAATATTCGGAACCATAATTGAAAAAATAAATTTGGAATATCCTTATAACTTAAAGAAACGTTTTGAGTCTGAAAACGATAGACTTCAGTTCTTTATAAGCTACGACATCATTCCAGAAATTAGGGCGGTTAAGGAACTAAAAATAGATGTTTTAAAAGATAATTACATCCCCCCTACTCTAAGGAAGCAAATTTTATATGGATATCAGGAATTTAAACATAAAAAGACACAACTTAGAACTTATACATTGGAATCTGTTGTTGTGGATAAAATCTGCAGAATATCAGAGGTTGATAATGAACCGCGTGACCTTTACGATTTGTGGTATCTTCTAAAGTTGGGCCTTAACATCGGGAAAATTAAAAAAGGATTCAGCAAGAAATTTGGTTATGATATCTATTATCCAAACCTTTTAAGCGCAATAGGAAATGAGGATTACAGAAAAAATTGGGAGATAAGATTAACAAAGCAAATTAAAGATCTTCAACCCTATGAATTTATTATTAAAGAGTTAAAAGGATTAATTGAAAAGAAATTGCAATAAAATTCAAATTTATTCTACCAATCATTCAGATAGTTATAAGTCTCGACTTTCATTTAATAAAATTTCACTGAATTAATCATTATGCGCCATTTGAGCAAATCATAGACATCTGTTGGATTGACAGCTGGTTTGCCCCTTTGATATAAATTGAAAAGCACAAAAGTGCCGATGATAAAATAGGTAATTGTTTTTTTGAATAGGTCATCGGCAATTTTTATGAATGATTCAGCTCAGCATAGCAGCTGAAGAAAGATCAGAATATATATGATACTTCAATCCCCTAGTTCAGGGACAAGGGTGACCTCTATCCTTTCTATCCATTATCTGGGCTCCTTCTATGTGATTCTCTCTTTACTTTGCATTTCCGGTTGAATGTAATTGTTTTTTATATATATTATGGATAATGCAGCTGCTTAGAGGGTGAAAATTTGATGAAATTGAGTGAAAATCATCATCAACAGAAAACCGAATTCCTATCTTTCTTTCCTGTCATTACGGCAGCTGGGAGAGCCACTGGAAAGCAGGAGCAACCAGGATTTGCTGATTTTTTTTGTCCATGGAGAAATACAGAAGACAAGAAAAAATCTCTCAAAGCTTGACAGCCACTTATGAACCGAGTTGTATGATACCTTAAGATCCCAGGATAGAGAGGGGATTGAGATGGCACTGCCTGTTCGGGAGGGAAGTAAATAATAAAGCGTTTCCATGTCTTTGATGGACTTAACCCCGGTAATGAAAAATAGTCATTTTATCCGGCAAATTCCAGAACCTAGTAATAAGCAACATGTTACTTCAAGGCATCTATCACTTGTCTGGCTATGGGTGCATTCTTATTTTCCGGATCCAACTCTAAAAACTTCTGAAGAAGCTCCTTTGCTCTTTCCGTATCGCCCTGGCTCACATAGAGCATGCCAAGACGATAATAGGCATCAGCATGAGCGTCATCCAGAGAAAGTAATTTTTCTAAGATAACTATGGCCTCATCAGATTTTTCTCCAATATTTATCAACACCACAGCATAATTGTAAAGAGTTGAAACATTTTGATCATCCAACTCCACTGATTTCTGATAAAATTCTCTGGCTTTTTCATAGTTCTGTTGCCTTGCAAAGATCTTGCCTGCCATAGAATAAGGAAGTGCAAAATCCGGCTTGAGTTCTATAGTTTTCTGGTAATCTGACATGGCTTCTTCTAAATTGCCAAACTTTTCTTGAGCCAATCCCCTGTAATAAAATAGCATGTGGCTTGATTGATTTTCTGCTATTGCTTTGGAAAATTCTTTGACAGCATCTTCCCATTGAGCCTCTTGAAAGAACTTAATCGCTTTTTTTGCTTTTGTTATGGCTTCGGGGACCTGACTTTCAAGGGATTGAAGCTCAAAATCTTCCTGGACTGTTTCTCCAAGCCTCGCGCGTATCGTTTTTGATATTGGAAGGAAGCCTTCTTTTTCAACTATGAACTCGTAATAACCAGGCCTCAGGCCGCCTTTATAATAAGCTCCCTTTTTATCTGTTTTAAGCTCATATTTCATAGTTGAATTCTTCGAGTTTACCAAGACTATTTTGACTTTAGCTATGACTTTACCGCTCTCAGCATCCTTAACTAATCCTCTGACTGCACCCGTAGTTCCGCTTTGCGTACCGAGAAAAAGGCGGTCGGATGGTTCAATATTCCCATTTAAAAAATTACCTATGTGACATACAAGGAAAATGAATAAAAACAAAAGAAAAAATCTGTTAAACATCTTCATTTTTTGCTCCTTATTTATACTTCTCTTCTTTCCTAATTTATGCTTCTCTATTAGAGATATAAATAGCATTCAATGATTTAAATGTCAAAATTAATAAAAGTGTTAAAATTAAAAACTTATAGAAATTATTGTTGACAAATTAGATGTAATTCTGATAATCTATTTACATATTGGACTTATTTTTAATTTTAATAGACAATGTTTAACAGAGAGCATGTCAATGAAGTTTTTAAGGCAATTTCTTTATTTTTCTATAGATTACAATACCAAAGCAAAAATAAGCTTATAGCTTATTGTGCTTAATTTATTTGAGAGGAGGTTTTTATGAAAAAGAAAGGTAGAAGTTTTTTAGCATTTTTATGTGCTTTTCTGCTAATCAGCTTTTTTGCTCAAGCACAAACGCTCAAAATTGAAGGGAAAGTTATGATTTCCGATGGCGAAGCCCTTCCCGGTGCTGAAGTCATCCTGACATCACCAAACTTAATTGGAGGAGATCGTGTTAAAATAACAGACGCAGAAGGCAAGTATAGGTTTGTTGCACTTCAAGTTGGCACCTATACCCTTAATGTTAAACTTTCAGGATTCACCCCGCAGATGCAATCTGATTTACGTCTCAGTATAGGGAGGACACTTACTGTTGATTTTTTCCTAGAAATCGGCTCTCTTGAAGAAGAGGTGACCGTTATAGCAACAGCTCCTATTATTGATGTAAGGGATTCAGCAACAGTTACAACTATTATAGAAACAGAATTTCTCCAAAAACTGCCTAATAGAGGCGTTGAAGGTGCCTTAAGTATGACACCAGGAGTTACGCAAAGATCAGCGTTTGGGGCTGCGACAAGTAATTCGAATAATTTTTTGATCAACGGAGTTAAAGTTAACAGTCCGGAAGCAGGCGAAAGTGGAATGAGCCCGTCTTACGATTCAATTGAAGAGATAAATGTAATGGGAATTGGATCTCCTGCAGAATATGGAGGATTTAGTGGTGCTATTGTAAACACAGTGATGAAATCAGGAGGTAATGATTTTCATGGCATGGCTAACTTTTATTTAAGGATGCCCAAATTTCACAGTATAAACTGGGATGATTATCCCTATCTTCAGAGAAGATATTGGGATGAGTCATATGATGCTAATTTCAATTTAGGCGGACCAGTCGTACAAGATAAGCTCTGGTTTTTTGCAGAGGGAAGTTATGAATACTGGCAATTACACATAGACGATTTTGATGGATTAACTGAATCTGGTGATGGCTGGAGAGGCGGGGCAAAATTAACATGGCAGGCAAGCCGGAATGACAGATTCTCAATTTGGGCGGGTATTGAGCCAAGTGTTATTTATAATTATGGCGCAGAGCCTTTGATGTCTCCTGAGGCAAACACAGATGAAAATCACTTACAGTTCTACTATAATGGTGATTGGCTTCATACTTTTTCTGATACAACTTTTCTTGAATTTAGATTCGGAGGATTCATTAAGGAAGCAGAAAGCACCGCTAGTCCAGATGGAGCCTCTCCCCATTTTGATCTTGAAACTGAAATGTTAACCGGAAATTTTTGGGAAACCTATTACCGTTATGCCCACCGCATCCAGGAAAACGTATCTTTAACCCATCATGCAGAAGATTTCATAAAAGGCGATCACGATTTTAAATTCGGAGTTGAAGTTGAAACATCTGCTGTGAATATCGCCTACCATTATCCTGGCGGAAAATTTTATGAAGATTACATGGGAAACTATCTGATGTTTGAATGGGAAGGCGAGGAAGCCTATCCCAAATCTACAAGGTTGGCTGCTTTTTTTCAGGATTCCTGGATGATTTCAGACCGGTTGGTAATCAATCCGGGCCTTAGGGTCAATCACTGGAGAGGAAGTGTTCCCGGTGTAAGCGGGTCAGTTTTTGCTCCCAAAATGGGCATTGCCCCTCGTTTAGGCCTAACTTTTGATCTATTTGGAGATAATTCAACCGCATTAAAAGCCCACTATGGAAAATATTACCATGGATTGATGGTTCAGTTTTATATGCGCTTTCAACCACAGGGTGCTTTCAGAGAATGGGTATGGGGACCAGTCTTAGAAGAATGGGAAGAAGAACCACCCGGAACTTATGGTGAACAGTGGATACTAGATGGTGAAGACCTCTGGGAAAATGAATATACGGCCGACCCAAACCTTAAAATGCCTTTTATGAACCAGTATGTAATCGGGATTGAAAGAGAGGTCATGAAGGATTTATCAGTAGGCGCTAGTTTCATCTACAGAACCAATCATGATTTTATGGACAAAGTGAACATTACAGGAGAGTGGGAAGCAACAACCTGGACCTGTGATTATCCAGGGCCTAATTTAGGAAAAACCTATAATGTATATCGTAGAACAAACGAAGAAAACCAATACTATTTCACAAATCCTCAAGAAGGCGAGTCTTACGGAGCTGCATTTCCCGGAATGGTCGATTTTACTCCAACAAGAAACTACAGAGGCCTTCATTTAACTTTGAATAAGAGATGGTCAAACAACTGGATGCTTAATGTTGCTTATGCATGGAGCAGATCATGGGGCACAAATGATAATACCTGGGGAGAATTCGGAGAAAACAGAGGTTCTATGCTGGGTGCTTCAACCATGTATTCAGATCCTAACTATCAGATAAATGCAGAAGGTCCTCTCGGAATCGATCCCACTCATCTTCTGAAAATCAGCGGCGCGGTTGATATTCCTGTAGTAGATGTCACTTTAGGTATGTATTATAGTTTCAGGACAGGAAGTCCCTATAGTTCAAGTATGGCCCTACCCCGAGACATGGTTACATTTAGGGGTGACTCTATATATATATATGGAGAAGAAAGAGGATCCTACCGCTATGACTCTATACACAATCTTGATCTAAGGTTGGAAAAATTCTTTCGTATCGGAGAGTTCAGAGTAGGAGCACTTGTCGATGTATTTAATGTATTCAACTCCTCTACAGTAACTGATTACGAGACTCAAATGGATCAATGGTCAGATTACCAGTTCGGGTATATTTGGGGGATAAGAGGTCCGAGAACTTTCAGGCTTGGATTCAGATTCGAATTCTAAAACTATATAATTCAAGTAGATAGAATCAAGTTGATAAGGGGAGGGAAAAATCCCTCCCCTTATTTTTTTCAGGGAGAATCCAAGTTAAAAATATAAAAGTGGTCGAAAAATGAAAAAAATAATTATAATAATTTCAGTCTTGTTTTTAGCGGTTTCGCTTTTTTCATTTGATTTTAATAAGGATCTTGAAAAAAAATATAATCTCAAAGCTGAAAAAGATAAGAAAAGCGGAATTACCTGGTTTAAACACAATAGTTGCGTAAAGGCAAGTTCAAGGATATATCTCTATTTAGGAATAACTAAAAAAAAAGGTCTGGTTTTACGTATGGTCATCAATTATTTTGATGAAGATAGATTGTTTATTAATAAATATATATTCACTATTGAGGATGAGGAACACATTTTAACCCCTAGAGAACAGATTCAATTCATAGAAGCAGAGGAATTGACATGTGAATATTATGACGTGATGATAAATCAGGATGAATTTGCTTTGTTACAGAAGATAGCACAAGCTGAAGAAGTAAAATTAAGATATGTGGGGGCAAAAGGTTTTAAAAGAGTCAAGATTCACAAAAAGGCAAAAACCGCATTAGAAGATGTATTAAACGCTATCCAAGAAGTCGCCGCACATATCCAAGAACAACATGACAAATAATTTCCCATTAATGTAGTTCCTAAAAAATCTTTGATTTATTCTATATTAATTTATGTTAATATAGAGCCAAATGAAAATAAAAACCTTATTAACAACTCTGATTATCCTACTTATAGCAGGGACATGTTTTTTTAGCGAAGCGCAGGACGTCAGGAGTCCCCTCCTGGAGTCCTGGAAACAATACCTGAAACTTAAGCAGGACTCCCGTTTCGGCCTGCAGTGGATCTCGCTCGGGCCGGTCATGAATTCTGCCCGGGTCGAAGCGGTGCAGGCTGATCCTTCCCATCCGGGAACCATGTATGTCGCTTTCGGTTCAGGCAACCTGTGGAAGACCACCAATCACGGACTTTCCTGGAAACCCATATTTGAAAACCAATCAGCTCTGGGTATCGGTGATATAGCTCTGGCACCTTCTGATCCCGACATAATCTGGCTCGGTTCGGGAGAAAGCCTTAAAAAGGCCAGAAATTTTACCATGCCAGGTACAGGTGTTTTCCGTTCGGAAGACGGGGGGAAGACTTGGAAAAATATGGGACTGCCTGATTCCTATCATATCGGCGAGATCGCAGTCCACCCGGAAAATCCGGACATTGCTTTTGTGGCTGTATTGGGCCATTTCTGGTCCCCCAATCCAAACCGGGGGCTTTTTCGGACAACAGATGGAGGGAAAAACTGGGAACATGTGCTCTATGTGAACGAGCGCACTGGGGCCAATGATGTTGTTATTGCTCCCTCTGATCCGGAAACCATCTATGTCTCCATGTGGGAAAATAATCCCGGTATATTTGGGCAGGACAGCGGCATATACAAAAGCACTGACGGGGGCAAGACCTGGTCCCGGCAAAAAAACGGTTTCCCCGACGGTCCCAAGACAGGCCGGATAGGTCTGGCCGTATCCTGGTCCGATCCTGATAAGGTATATGCCCTGGTGGACAATCTGAACAAAAAGCCGCGCCTTGCAGCTGAGGTCTACCGTACACTTGACGGAGGAAAAAGCTGGAAAAGGACACATAAAGACGAGCTTATGATTTTTCCTGGCATCGGCTGGTATTTCACTGACTGTTATGTAAACCCCAAGGACGATGAAGAGATCTATACCCTTGGCGTCAGGATGGCGCACAGCTTAGATGGGGGAAAGACTTTAAAGCTTGTAGGAGGGGATGTATTCCACCTCTTTCCCAATCCTGCCGATCCTCTGCATCTTGATCATTGTGAGCTCTGGGTCGACCCGACAAATCCCGACCATCTGCTCCTAGGTAATGACGGGGGATTATATGTGAGTTATGACAAAGGAGATTCCTGGCTGCATTATAATAATATCCCAGCCGGAGAATTTTACGATATTTCAGTCGACAATCAGGACCCCTATAACGTGTATGGCGGGACTCAGGATGATTCCTCCGTATTCGGCCCGGCCAAAGAATGGAAACCAAAATTCGCTGATGGGTGGAAATATGTCTGGCTCGATGCCTGGTCCGGAGGGGACGGCTGTTACACTGTCCCTGACCCAGAAGATACGAACACGGTTTATTTTTCCTCGCAGAACGGGGCGATCATGCGCAAGGATATGAGAGCTGACCGTTCAGTGAATATACGCCCCCGGTTGCCCAAAGGACACGCCGGAAAACTAAGTTATAACTTTATTACTCCTTACATTATTTCGCCCCACAATCATCTTACCCTCTACCATGCTGGAAACTATGTTTTTAAAAGCTTAAACCGGGGAGACTCCTGGATGCTGATAAGCCCTGACCTGGCAAAATCAGAGTATAAAGAGAAAGACTCTACAGGGGCCGGTGCTGTTGCTGAATCACTTCTGGTGCCGGGCCTATTATACGCCGGAACAGATAGAGGCGCTTTCTGGGTCACTAGAAATGATGGAATCAAATGGACGGAACATTCCAGAGGCCTTCCCAACCGGTATATCCGCAGCATCTGCCCTTCTCGCTTCAGCGAAGCGCGGGTATATGTAACTTTAACCGGTATTAATGACGATGATTTTAGAAAACACCTTTTTGTCTCAGAAGATTATGGGAAAAACTGGATATCGATCGCTTCCAACCTTCCTGACGAAGTCGCTTACGTCATCCTGGAAGATCCGACTAACGAAAACATTCTCTATGCCGGCATGTACCGGGGAGTTTATATATCCACAAACCGCGGAAAAATCTGGTCTTTGCTGGGCCCGGAGATGGCAGCTACCGCTATTTCCGACCTGGTAATTCAGGAAAGGGAAATGGATCTTGTAGTCGGCACCCACGGGCGCGGCATTTACAAATTAAACCTCAAACCAATCCAGAATGCATTTGAAAACGGCGAACCCCAAGACCATATTCTCTTTAAAATCCCGCCAGCCCGTCTCCCCTGGATCAACGACACCCACCGCGACCCGAGATACAGCACCATGGAAAAAGTCCCGATAACTTTTTATCTGAAAAAAAATGCCACAGTAACTATCGCGGTTAAAAACAAGGTTGGGAAGACTATCTGGTCCCAAATCCTCCAAGCTTTCAAAGGCTTCAACCAGGTAAGGTGGGACCTGATCCAGGAAAAAGTGGACAGCCCAGAGGCTTACTTTTTTCGTTATTATAGGTTCGCTACCCCCGGAACTTATAATATCAGTGTATCCGGCGAGGGAATCGACCTGACTGGGAAATTAACCATAATACAGAGAGACAAGCCGGAACAATAATTGCTGCCTGATTAATTGATTTTGTAGGTTTCAGATAAATCTGAAGATATGGATACGCTCGCTTCAGATTTTTAACGCCATTCTTCTTCGTTTTTCTCGGCTGCTGCGCAACTCCCCCCGTCCGTGGGTCAGACATGCTCACAGCCCGGCTTCGCCAGGTTCCCTCGAAAAGCCTCATCAGAAGGCTAAATCTTCAATGTCGCTTAATCCATACTCTCAGATTTATCAGACGTCTTCAAGACTAATAAACTAGTTATCCATTGCCGGTAGCTCAGCGCATTAAGGCATTAAAGAGCAGCTTATATGTTCCATGTGTCTGACTCCGATGCTGGGCCCGGAATCCAATTAGAACCACATTGCCCTTGCCGTATTCAGCATTGACCATTGCTGCCTTGTTTGACAGATATTCTTCCCCGATAAGCCAGCCGCTTTGCAGGATATCCTTATCCTTATAGCGCACAACCGTTTCGTAACGCTCATTGTGCTGGCTGGGAATGACCTCAAAGGCCTGACTGCTGTAGAAGACAACAAAACCTTCTGACGGCATCCCATAGGCCAAAGGATGGGCGTTATCAAAGTTGACCTTGAAAGTCGATCCGGCACAGAAAAATTCTTTCCAGGTAGTATTCTCTACAGCATTACGGACACTTAATGCGAATTTATCAATGGCAAAGCTGCAAGCTTCACCTATCGTTGCCAGTGTCCCTCCCTTCTCAACGAATTCCTTAAGCGCCTGAACACCTTCTTCCCCAATACCGCTTTGATATTCAGGAGGAACAGATGAAAGGTAGCGGCGGTATCTTCCGGAAATCTCGCCCATGATCATACCTGGGGAATCCTGGGGAAGGATTATGACATCGTACTTTTTATTAAGGTCTCCCTTTTTGATCTCAGCATCCTTCAGGGATGTATAAGGAAATGCGAACTGTTCCAGGACAAAACGGGTCCAGCCCTCGTCCATATTACCGCCCCAATAGCGCTGATACATACCAGCACGTACTGGTTTAACAATGTGAGTCCCTTCTTGAATCTCTCTTTTAAGCGCTTTAAAATCAACGCCCGTCAAATCGGCTACATCCTTGAGCATAATTTCAGAACCTTTAGCCACAATAAAATCGCCGGGAGAGGCTCCTGAGGAAGCCTTGTCAACCCGCAGAACCGCTACTCCCTTATCCAGGAGAAGATTTACGGCTTTGAAACTGGCATTCAGCTTACCGTCAAGCAGATATCCTGATCCTCCCGTCTCAACCTCACCTGAGGTCTCTACTTGGCCATCGATTATCCGGAAGTCGCCTTTGCAAGCCTCATCAACCGGCACGACATCGACACCCATGAACTCATTCATATTGTGAGTCGCCAAGTCATATGGACGGAGCGGAGAACCGTCACTGTCCCGGGTCCACTTATTGTCAGGGTAAAAAGTGCGTCCTAACAGGTTCCTTATCAAGCCCATCTTAGGTTGTGCTAGGGATATAACAAAGGAGCCTTCCGGGTAAGTCGCATGGCCAACATAGAACGGCTTCCGGGCCTGTTTTATCTCGATCCCGGATAAAAGCAGGGTATTGATCATCTTCACAGCAGTCAGATGATCATGCTGAGCTGTGGGAATTACATAATCTTTGGGCTTGCCCTTAGCGCCCCGCTCCGTCTGCCGTTTGGCCTTTAGATAGGCGTTCCAAAGTACAGTCTCCTTATTGCGGGCTGCAAGATCCAAAAGGGCCCAGGATGCTATCTTCTTCTGCGCGACTATATCCCGGAGTCTCCACCAACCGCCCGGCCAGGGGTTGGGGAAGCTGGCCTGAGCTTCGTATTCAGGAAACTGCCGGGAGCCGGCCTGGAGCTGCTCGGGATGTATATATAGAGGTGTTGCCAGTTTTGCACTAGCAGACTCAGTTAGCATCCCTGCAATATTGTGGAAAGGTGTTATCCAGTGCCATCCGAAATGACCCCAGCCAGGAAACTGAGCCGCATTTAGAATGCCGGCTTTTCCGTTTTCCTCCAGCTTATAGGCGATGTGGGCCCCATACCAGCTCATCTCACGCCAGATAAGCGGATCGGCATAGGGGCGAATGGGGTCACAGTAGGGGGGAATGTAGAGTCGGGCTCCATAACTTCCCATGTGGTGATGATCAATATATGCTTGGGGGACCCAGTCCCTGTACATGACCTTGGCCGCATATACTGATTCGATCATATTGAGGTAGTCGCCGTCGCGATTGTTATCATGCCCCACATATTTATGATAAAGCCAGGGAAGTCCTGCTCCCTCGTACTCAGTACCAAGGGTTTTTCGGTACCAGTCAGTGACCATGATCTGCCCGTCCGGGTTAAAACAGGGTATCAAACAAAAGACCACATTGTCCAAGATACGGCGGGTTTCCTCATCATCTCGGCTTATAAGGTCATAGGTCAATTCAGGTGCCATCTGGGTGCCGCCGATCTCAGTGGCATGGAGGCTCATAGACTGGCACATGACAGCCTTGCCTTCCTTTACCAGCTTTTTGATCTCTGATTCTGCAATTCCCCGCGGGTCACTGATCTTGGCATTTACTTCCTGCAGCCGGTCCAGGTTGGCAAGGTTCTCCGGAGCAGTGATGATGACTAAAAGAAAAGGATTGCCCATAGTGGACGGTCCCATATTTATGACCTTAAGCTTTTCACTTTCTTTCTCTAAGATTTTAAAGTAGTCAATAATTTTATCCCATCGAGCCATCCTGCGGTCACTGCCAAGTTCAAATCCAAAAAACTCTTCGGGAGATGTGACCTTTTTCTGGGCCTCTGTGATCTGAGTCACAAATCCCAAAACAATGAGCACCAGAGTAAGGGTATAAATAATGCGTAATAATTTAACGTTTTGTTTCATAAACTCCCTCCTTAATTTTCCTGAACTATTCATAAAAAATGTCGACTTGTGAATAGTCCAGGTTTCCTGAACTATTCATGTCTTATCTCTTCATTATTTCCTTAATCGGCAATCATTTCAACTATGAATTTAAAAATCTTTAAGAGATACGGGGACATCATACTTAATTAATTCAGAAATCGTTCCTATAATTCAGAATTAAGTATGATGTCCCTATATCTTCAAGGAAAAGTCGAGGCGAAAATCTATTTCCCTCATCAGTTCTACTCAATACCAATGATATGAATCTCCGAAGGCGGTGGCGTCAAATACACGAGCCCATTTTCGGTGGCATGCGCACCATCGTGAAACCATAATCTTAAATGATCCTCTTTGTCTTCTGTGGCAGGCAACGGCATATAAATAAACGTCTCCATAGCAAAATGGTGATACATTTGGAGTTTCATCTCATGTTGGTAATCCGGTCCTAAAGAACCAATCCTGGGGGGATATGATCCTTTTCCCAGGCCATGCAAGTCGAGAGAAACCTGGGTTTTTTCAGGATCCAGGTCTTTGTCAAATCTCTGTTCGCGATTGACAATAATCCCTACTTCGTCAAGTCTCCGCTTGATAATTTCAAATGTTTCCGCAGCGGTACGGCCCACCTTGATGTTTTCGTCTAAGACCTTGCGGATTTTCATCCCCTCTGACCAGAGTTTTCTTAGTTCCGGAGGCGGTTCCGTCTCTCCTTCACGGAGCACATAGCCATATTCGACTTTCATCTCATAGAAGTTCCCGAATTTCCACCGGTGCCTAACGCCTTGCAGATCGTAATCTCCCTCGGCCCCATGGTCGATCATGAAGAAGTCGCCCCTCTGGACAACATTTTCACCACGTGTTCCCTTTCCATTCCTTATCCGGATAGAAAGACCTCCCTCGTAACCGGTACTAAGATCGCTCGGTTTGGTCACACCTGGCACGATTTTCGCGAAATCTTTCTTGAACGCCTCTTCGAACTCCTCGCGTATTCTCTTATACATCACAAGTTCGCTCTCGACCGGTCTCGATAAATAGTCAAATATGAGCAATTCAGACGAGACCAGCCTCTCGGCGTATTTTTCGCCAAGCTCTTCAGTCAATAGGAGATAGTCTGTATGCGAAATGCCATCGTTTGTGGGTGTGCGGATGATCGGGCCGAGCTTATGCTTGTAATTCAACGCGATGTGTTTGGGATCACGTTCGGCAACAAATTCTCTGAGACCCTGAAAGCGATAATCATATTCTGTTTTCGGGCCTCCCGGCGTTTCTCTCCGAGGAATGGGTTCGCTGATGATGTCATAAGCCCCGCATTCTTCAACAGTATCCGGGTCCGGATTGGGAAGAGGATAGGAACTATCATTAGAGCTCCATCGACGGCCGAGGGCCGCCCTCTCGATCCTGTCACCACCTCGGTCCATGAAAATAAAAACACCAGAGTTACTGCCCAGGTCTGCATAAAAACCAGAATTTACATAGTTGCCAAAGGAATGAACATTGCCTTCTCTCATCACGTGAATCCACATGTCGATATTGTGCTCCCGCATGACTTGCGGCAGAATAAAATCATACTTATCCCGACGAATCTGATTTGTCAGTTCCTCGATGCTTAGCTTTTTCATCTCCTGTTCATTGGGTATCTCGAATACCGCTTGGGCCGCTGCAAGACTCCCCAAGCCTAAAAACAGCGAAACAGAAAGGATTACGCAAAAAAAGTTTCGATTATACATACTGGTGCCTCCTTTATTCCCACATCCAGGTAAATTATTTAGTCCAGGCATAGCCTAGTTTGACAAAAAATGTCCGATCGGTCTGTTTGATATCTATGTTAGTCATGCCTAAATAATTGTCCGAATAACCCAGAAAAAGCACGGTTTTTGGATTAAGCTTATAGGAGAAGAGAAACTGGGAAAAAATTGTCTGAGTCTTGGGAAGTGTGGGAAAGATAAAGAGGCTTGTATTGCGGGAAATGTCCATATACTGGATGACAAACCGGACAAACATACGCACATTAAAATTATAAATAAAACGAACTTGGGATAAATTTGCTGTAAAAATCTCTTCACCCTTATAGTCCAGGCGCTGGAAATTATGACGAAGCTTGATATTTATATGCCTGCCAAGATTAAATTCAGCAAACGGCCCCAAAGTCAAACCGGTAGCCTTTCTAAAATTTTGGTAATCCACTGAATCCCCATACAAAGCCACTACATTAAAGCGTAACCCACTCACCGGCTTCAACTCAGAATATAGTAAGAAGCTATTTAACTGATAGTCTTTTCCCACATAAAATTCCTGGTTGCGATTCAACCTGAGCATGACCGTTGACTGCAAAGGACCCATATATGCTGAATCTAAAGAAAGCTGCCGGTCGGTCAATTTTCCCTCATAATCATAGAGAACCGAACCATTCATGCCTATATGGATACGATTGAACCACCCGCCTCTTTTTCCCCAGTAAACCCTGGTTATGTGCCCGTTTAACTCACGCACATCGACCCTGGGAACATAGCCAAAGTCAGCTCTGAAATCCGGCGACAAGTCGCGAAAGGTTAAGCCATAAATCCAATTCCGGCTGTTGTGAAAAAAATCCGCTTTGATCGCATTTCCTCCAATAGATTCCGGGTTCTGGCCAAAATTCAGTTTGATATCATCCGGATAATCGGACTCAGAGTGGAGGAATTGAATATTTAGTGTTTTTGTCCGCGAGATGCGGAAAAACCCATCCAACCCGGTTAAATGGTTATAATAATCTTCTCCTATACGACCAGTATACAGCATCCCAAAAGCAGAATTTTGCCCCAGATCCATACGGTAACGGAATACTCCCCCAGCTACACCTTGTTCAAGCGAAGTGGAAGCAGAACCTTGATTAGTAGGAAAAAGCAGGTTATTTATCTTGTCATAAGTCCCGAAAAAACCAAAGGCACTCTTGCCTACTTTTCCTGTAAATTTAATCCCCCCATCCGGGTCAGCTACAGTCCGGGTAAACACAGCTTGGATGGGAGTTAGAAAAAAGTCTGCCCCTTCCAAAAAGAAAGGCCGCTTTTCAGGATACTGGAGGGCGAAACGGGTATTTACTTCCATTTGGGCTACATCAGCCTCGACCTGAGAAAAATCCGGATTGACGGTGCCATTGAGGATCAGATTCGGAGTTATCCCCCAGCGCAAAGTTAAACCTGGATCAGGCTCGATCTTCCCTGCTTCCATTTTCCCATTGGGAAAATCATTCAACTCATCAGTACGAATTGTAGTCAGAGTCGGATCGGCCTCAAAGTTTAATCCTGTTTTCATGCCTTGGAAACCAGTTATTTTATTATGCTGGCAGAGAATACAGTTTATATCGCGCCTGCGCTTATGCGAGGTCATGCGGTGGCGGACATTACGGGGATAGGAGCGTTCTGCACTAAATCCCCAGGTCTGGACTTCTAAGCCACTGGGAAAACGCAGCTGGTTGAAAGGAATAGCCATCTCTATAGCGTAGCCCCAATCATAGATCTTTCCGTCTGAAGCCCAGATAGCATCCCAGGAAAAATCTTCGTATCCTTCCATTTCACTGAAATTGGCATCCGCCTGTACACCCAGGGGATTTACCCGGAACTGGAATCCTCGGCGCTCATCATTAAAGGTATCGAGCATAACACTTATATGGTCATCCTGGATCAATATATCCGTATCATCACGGTCCATAAGATGGGCTCTGATCTTTGCAGAATCCGGGTCAAAACAACGAAAAGCAATATAAAGATGTTCTTTGCTGAATGTAATTAAAAATTCTGTATCCACAGGCGCCGGAATATTATCTCCTGGAAGCCATTCATAAGGAAGGTCACCTACTAAGCTTTCTTCCCAGGCTCTTTCATCCAACACTCCATCGACTTTTATATCTGAGGTTGCAGATCTGACAGAATAACTTTTTGCGCTAATAACAGTCTCCTTCTTTTGAGAAGGCTGTTCCTGCCCTGCAGCAAAAGCACTTGTGATCATCAGGGTGATTCCAAAAATACACTTTACTATTGTAGTTAATTTATCCAATATCTTCTCCTTACATGAATAATCCAGGCCATTGATTATATATACGTATGAAAGGTCAATTTAGTTGCCATAATTTAGGATAATGTTAAAACCTAAAGGGAGTACTGCTATAGCCTAAGATTCAGGTTTCTGTTGGCCTCTCTCCTTTGGTCTTTTGTAGTTACGCCTATCTCTGAGGATCTTCCTGCGGGTTAATCCGAAAGAAATGAGGGCAGCCCCTCCGAAAAAAACAAGCCCCATGCCGGCTGCTTGGAACTCCCTCTCCAAAATACAACTGAATGACCAGGCAAAGCTAAAAAAGGCCAGCCCACTTGTGACAACAATTCCCACCCACGATAACCAGCTTAACCTGACGTTCTGTCTGGAGATCCAACTATGCAGCGCCCAAATAACAATTACCACTAAAACACCCAGGACAAAATAAAATAAACTCATGATCTCACTCCGAATCCCAAAATGCTGCATTGGCCTTTTCGCCTTGTATCTTCCCGAATCCAAAGGCTTTATCCATTTTAGCCATCAATGCATGTAAAGGAGCTGCAGGAAGCGCCGTTACAGCTGCGGAAAGCTCATGATGCCACATATCCGGTTTATTATAGGGGCAGGCGGTGATGCAATTGGCACAATCTGAACCGTTTTCTGCCCAGAATTCAATACATTTTTCAGGATTAATATACCATTTTAAAACACCCGGATTATTCGATACAGTCTCTCCTTTCAGAGTGGGCTTATCAAAAGAGATGGCCCCGGATGGACAGGACTCAGCACAGCGTTTGCAGCTTTTACAAAAATCCCATACTCCAAATGTTTTCGGCCGGTCCGGCTTTATCTCAAGCTCTGTAAATACTTTGACAAGTCTTATTCTAGGGCCGAACTCCCGGGTGACAAGCAATCCATTCCTTCCCAGCTCCCCCAACCCGGCTGCTACTGCATAGGGAATACTGAGAGAGACATCATTGCCACAGGCAAAGGATTTATATCCTAATTCTCTCAGAAAAGTTGCTACAGAATATCCTACTGAAGCCATATGCGAATACCCCAACCCCGTAGAAGCACCTTCCAGAGAAGAAGGCGAAAGAGCTATGGTTTTATAATCCATTTCCACCGCAATTACCACTACAGATTTAGGCTTAAAAGGAAAATCAGGGGAAATGATATCAAACTGGGGCGGACCTTCCTGGGAAGCATTTTCATCTATTTTTTCTTTGAGCAAATGTGAGTAAGTCCATAAGGGATCATAACGGCTAATACCGACCAGGCTTGCCCCCAGGAAGTGGGCCGCTTTTTTCACTTTTTTTGCGGCATCGTCCGGACCTTTAAATTCGAGTCTGCGACGCCGGGCCGGCTCATCCCAAACATATGCCTGGGAATGTGGCTGGCCATTTTCACTGCCCGCAGCAAACTTATTGTCAACAGCCCATCCGGCCGCGTTTAGAGCTTGGTCTAGCTGGGTCCAACCTTTTGCAGGTTCACTAGGCTTTGGCTCTGCAGCTTCTTCTATCGCCATGACCTTTTTAACAAAATCATAATCCCACAACTGGCGGCAAAAAATCGTGTCTTTTTGATGCATCCGCTTACATTTATCAGTTATAACAACCGGGAAATCCTCCCTTTCCTGGGTCACGGAATCCCGGACAATATCAGCGCAGAGCTTCCCTTTATTAGCTGTTAAGGCGGTTGCTCCCATGATCGAACCGGCAGCACTAGCTTGAAAAAACTGCCGCCGGTTTATTTTTTTGGGCTTATCTATTTCTTTTTTAGCCACTTTAACCTCCATAATTGAAATTTCAAATCCAGGTGCGGCTGAGCTATTCATAAAAAAAGAATACACCGCATTTTCTATATTTAAAGTGTTTTTCTGTTTTTCAAGGTATATGAAAAGCACTTTAACCGCTAATCATAACATTATTGCTATATTTTTTCTTGTTATTAAACAAATTGAAATATAATATATAAATGAGGAGAAAACTGCTATGAAAATATTACGCATGTCACTTATCGCGTTTTTAATTTGTTTTGTCTCTTTTTCTGCCATTGCCAAGGAAAAGGTCGATTATAAAATGACGAACAAGATCCGGGACGAAGGTTTTAACCGTTCCCAGGTAATGGATATCATTGGTTATATGACAGATGTGCTGGGGCCGCGTTTTTCCAATTCACCCGGATATACTAAGGCGGCAAAATGGGCAGTGGAGAAGTTTAAGGAATTCGGAATCTCAGCTAAACTAGATGCTTACGGCGAAGTAGGCCCTGGCTGGACAAATACCTATACTTCAGTCCACCTGCTTAAACCAAAATACATGCCTTTTATTGCATATACCATGCCATATTCCAGGAGTACTTCGGGAAAAGTCATTAGTGAGGTCGTATATGTAAATACCAGAGAGCTCTATTCTGAAAAAGACCTGGAAAAATACCAGGGAAAATTGCGCGGGAAAATAGTCTTCACTCATCCTAAACGAAAGCTGTCTTTAAATTTCAAACCACAAGCAGTGCGTTTATCCGAAGAAGAACTTAAGGATATGGCGGAACTTCACATCCTTCCTGAAAAGAGAAGATCAAGAGAAAAAAAATTTGAAAAACACTTATCTGAAAAACGCATACATGAATTTTTCGAAAAAGAAGGCGCGGCTGTTCTGGTCGAGCCGGGTGGCCCTCAGGGGCCAGCGCCCATGGATAAAGGGCTGGTCCATGTCAGCGCACCCCGTCCTTTAAAGCAGGGGGCACCCAAACCTTTACCAAAAGTTATCGTAGCAGTCGAACATTATAACCGCATAATGCGGATTTTGGAAAGAGGACTCAGGGTTAAGATGGAAGTAGAGATCAAAGTCAAATGGGAAGAGGATGATATGCGGGATTTTAATGTTATTGCCGAGATTCCGGGCTCTGACCTTAAAGATGAAGTAGTATTGATCGGCGGGCATTATGACGGCGAACCCTCAGGAACAGGAGCTACTGATAATGCCGCCGGATGTGCCGCAGTAATGGAAGCCATGCGTATACTCACAACAGTCGGGGCCAGGCCGCGGCGGACAATACGGGCTGCTCTATGGGGATGCGAGGAAGCCGGGCATCTGGGCTCCCGGGCTTATGTAAAAGCACATTATGCTGATCCTGATGCTAATCCTGAATCCCAAAAATACCTCCTCGAACATATAAAACTCTCAGTCTATTTCAACATGGACTGGTATGGACGTTTCCGGGGTATTTATCTTCAGGGAAACGATCTGGTCCGGCCAATATTTGCCGAGTGGATGAAGCCTTTCCACGATGTAGGGATGACCTATCTGGTCCCGGGAAACACAGGGGGAACAGACCATATGGGATTTGTGGCTGTGGGCCTTCCGGGATTCCAATTTATCCAGGATGACCTTGAATTTTTCACCACCACTTTTCACACCAATATGGATGTCTACGACCGTCTAGTCCCGGAAGACCTTATGCAGGCAGCAGTTATTCTAGCAAGTTTCGCTTACAATGCTGCGGTGCGGGATGAGATGCTGCCACGCACAAATAACCAAATGAAAAATAACCGCAGATGGCATAAATAAGGAGAAAATCATGATTAAAAAAAGACTTTTAATAGTTATCTCAGGAATGATAGCGGCAGTAATTTTCAGCCTAACTCTTACGGCCCAAATCATCCCGGTTAAGGACAGCAAAAACATCATGCCCATGCGGGAACGGGTAAAACTCATAGAAAAGTGGTGGAAGTGGAAAAAAGAACATGTGCTTCCCCTAGTCATGCGGGAACAGGGAGTGGACATGTGGATTATCCGCAACAATGAAGCAGATCTATATTATAACAATGAAGGGCCGGTCTATACTCTTCTTTTACCCGCCAATCATGAGGGGATGACTCTGCCGAGTAAGTATGTTCCGCAAGGGTCACAATGGATCCCAAAATTCCTCATGTTTTATGACCTGGGAAATAAAATCGAGCATATCGAACCCCGTGATTATGCCCATATCACTAATTTGGCTAAACAAAAAGATCCCAAAGTTATTGCCATAGGCCAGCATAACAATGAAAAAATGCTTAAAGCCCTGGGAGAAAAATATGCCTCCAGGTCGATAGATTCCTGGACCCTGGGAGTAAGGTGGCTTGAGACCATGAGCCCGGAGATGATAAGTGTTTATCATCATGTCCAGCGCATAGCTAATGAAGTAATCGCTGAGGCCTATTCTAATAAAGTAGTAATCCCTGATGTTACAACCACCGATGACCTTAACTGGTGGATCCTGCATAAATATCTGAAACTTGACTTAGAGACTGAAAACCACCCCACCATCACTATCCAGAGAAACGATGAAAACATGGAAAAATATGACGATCCCCCGGAATATTTCCGCCGCGGCCGTACCCGTAACGGAGTTAACGTCGTCATCCGCAGAGGAGATGTCATTAGCTGTGATACCGACCTTTTCCTGCTGGGACTTGTAACAGATTCTCATCAGCACGCCTATGTCCTGAGAAAAGGGGAAAAAGATGTCCCTCAATCATTAAAAGAGGCTTTGCTCAAGGTAAACAAGATGCAGGACCTCTTCCGCAAGGAATTCATCCTGGGAAGAACAGGGAAAGAAATCGTAGCCGCCTCAAAAACGATCAAGCCTCTGGAAGGTATTATTGAGACCGCATTAGGTTTTCATCCTCCCCCTATGTTTATGCGCCGGTTCCTGCAGGGCGGGTACATGTTCGACCATAAGACCTATGTAGCAGGCATGACTTCTGGTCCCGGATATTATCCGACCTCTATCGTCTCCAATGACCACAGGTTGTATCTCAACACAATGTATGCCTTTGAACCCCATACCAGGGTAGCAGTTCCAGGTTGGAAGCACGGCGTAGAACTCGGCATAGGGGAGATTACCTACTTCAACAAAGAAGGACTGCAATATATGGCCCGGCCCCAGAAAACTGAGTGGCATGTGGTAAAATAAAGCAGGAAACAAACAGAAAGGTCGATACAAACAATTGTAAGGAGCGCGGTAATCTAATGCTTCATAAAGGAGGATGTTATGGAATCAAAAAAAAACAGCATTATTTATAAAATATTCCTGGGTCTACTATTATTTTCTCTTATATTAGTCCCTAATACCCAAGGACAGCAGTTATCCAATGATTTCTTAAGCTTTTTCCATTACCGCGAGATCGGACCCACCCGCCAGGGGGGGCGGGTAGTGGCTTTTGCCGTATCCCGGCAGGACCCCCATACTTTCTTTGTCGGAGCCGGCCCAGGCGGGGTCTGGAAAACAGTTAATAACGGACATTCTTTTGTTCCAGTATTCGAGCAAGAGGATATTTCTTCTATCGGGGATATTGAGATCGCACCTTCAAATCCTGATATCATCTGGATAGGAACCGGGGAAGCCAATCTCCGCAACAGCACCTATTACGGTAAAGGGATGTACAAATCAACCGATAGAGGAAAGACCTGGAATTACATGGGGCTGAAGGAGTCTCATCATATCGGCCGCCTTATAATCCACCCAAATGATCCGGATATCGTCTATGTTGCAGCCCAAGGGCATTTATACTCTGAAAATGCTGAAAGAGGAATTTACAAGACAACCAACGGAGGCAAAACCTGGAAACAATCACTAAAAGTAACAATAGAGGGCAGACACATTGGAGCTACAGACTTGGTCATGGATCCCTCCTCTCCGGAAACACTTTATGCGGCAGCTTATGACCGGCGCCGTTGGGCCTGGTCATTCCGCACAGCAGGACCTGGAAGCGGGATATACAAGACCACAGACAGCGGCAGAACCTGGAAAAAACTTACAAAGGGGCTGCCAGATGGTTTTCTGGGGAAGATCGGCCTGGCCATATATCCTAATAATCCCGATATCCTTTATGCTACCATTGACAATGCCAACTCTCCGGGAGTCTCTTATCAAGAAAGACATGAAGAACTTTTTAATGGTAAACCACCCTCCAAATCCACAACAGGCCACGGGATATACCGCACTAATGACGGCGGGGAATCCTGGGCCCTTGCCAGCCCGGAAGGGAAAAGTATCGGGAACCGTTCGAATTACTACGGCCAGATAATCATAGATCCCAATGATGAAGATCATATATATGTCTTAAGCTCCCGGGCGGACGAATCTACAGACGGAGGGAAGACCTGGCATCGTGCTTTCCAGTACGCAGGCGACAATCACGTTTTGTGGATAGACCCTAAAAACAGCAAACACATGCTTCTGGGATATGACTATGGCATGGCTATAACCTTTGATTCCGGAAAGAATTGGTATCACCCTGACGAACTTCCCATGGCGCAACTCTATGCCATTGGCGTGGATATGGATTATCCCTATAACGTTTATGGAGGCATGCAGGATTTTGGTTCCTGGAAAGGCCCCAGCACAAAAAAAGGAAGGTTTCCTATCAGGTTCGAAGACTGGGAGCACATGCAGGGAGGCGATGGATTTTACAATCAAATCGACCCTTACAACAGCCGTTGGCTTTACTGTGAATCGCAGTTCGGAGACCTGTCGCGTATAGATCAAAAAACCGGAAAAAGAAGCTCTATCACCTGGGATAAGGAGGGCCTTCGTTTTAACTGGAACGCCCCTGTATTGATCTCTCCTCATAATTCTATCATTATCTATCACGGTGCCCATAAAGTGCTGCGTTCTTCCAATCAAGGCAACAGCTGGGAGGAGATCAGTCCTGACTTAACCACAAATGACTCTTCCAAAATAAAAGGCGTAGGCGCTGTCCAATACTGTACAATTACTACACTAGCTGAATCCCCGGTACAAGAGGGAGTCATCTGGGCTGGAACCGATGACGGAAATCTCTGGGTTACAAAAGACAAAGGTGAAAACTGGGCAAAGCTAAATGACAATATTCCGGGAAATCCGGGTTGCTGGGTAAGCCGGATAACAGCTTCACATCACAACACAGGCACGGCATATCTGACTTATACCGGATTTCACTATGATGATTTCAAGCCATACGTTTATAAAACCCTTGACTTTGGGAAGACCTGGAAAGCAATAACCAAAGGGCTTCCTGATGCATCTGTAAATGTGATAAAAGAAGACGGGAAAAATCAGCTCCTTCTCTTTTTAGGCACAGACAAGGCAGTTTATGTAAGTATTAACGGAGGAGATAACTGGAACCTAATGCAGAATAATATGCCCACCATCCCGGTTCATGACCTGGTCATACACCCCCGGGAAAACGACCTGGTAGTAGGCACTCACGGCAGGGGATTTTTTATAACAGATATATCACCACTGCAGGAACTTAAACCCGAAGTTTTAAAGAGGGATGTCTATTTTTTTAAGATCGAGCCTAAAATACAGTGGATCATGCTCAGCCAGAAAGCCACCAGCGCCCAGAATTTTGCAGGTGAAAACGAATCCCATGCTGTTCTTATTAACTATTATCTAAAGCAACCGGCTACAAAAGATATTAAAATCTCTGTCTATAAGGGTACAAACCTTATCAATGAATTTTCCGGTCCCAACAAAGCCGGCCTTAACCGGGTAGAATGGGGGATGACCCAGAGAAGAAAACGTTCAAAAAAAGAGATCGCCCGCTGGGACAGGTGGCAGAAATTTGCTGAAGAGGATGAGGAATTTTACGACTATTACGATACAGTCGACTGGTATGGCAACCCGGACGAGGAAGTGGATAAATGGGGCCGGTCTTTGCAGACCAGGGTTCACCACCCCCCTGGATTAACAGAACGACTGCACGCTTATTACCGGGTTCAACAGGGAGAATACAAAGTTGTCCTTAGAGTGGGAGAGAAAGAATTCAGCCACACTGTCATTATTATGAAGGACTCCTGGTATAATTAAAACATCGCCATTTTTTTATGAATAGGTCAGGTTAAGGTATTATATCAGGGTTCGTTTTTCCTCTTTTGCAGCTTTCAGGACAATATGGGAAACTATGCGCTGTATTTCTGGTATAGCAAGATTATTGAATAAAAATTCTTCCAAGTCCTTGAGCTCTTTGAAATTACAGATTAACACCTGATCCCAATCTCCGGTAATACTATACATTGACCGCACTTCCTCTAAATTCGCTAGTTTTTCTATAAGGCCGGTTTCAATGTCATGCTTAACCCGAAGCTTTATAATAGCAGTTATATTATAACCTAATACTTTTGGATCAATAATAGGAATATATCCTTTTATAACGCCGGCTTTTTCAAGCTTTTTTACATTATTATAGATCGCCGTAGAAGATGTGCCTACTTCCTTTGCCACCTGGCGAAAACTTTTTCTCCCGTCCTGGTTTAAAGAATGCAGGATCTTTTTTTCCAGTTCGCTTAACATTCGATTCTACCTCCTAGCATGTTAACATTTTTCCCATATAATATAACATTTTAGCTAAAATGCAAAGAAAATTTAGCATTTTTATTATATATTATAAATAAAAAGGCATAAAAAATAACATTTTTATAGCCTTGTCCGGAGTTCCCTTTCATTTTATTCTAAGCTTCTTAGACTTAAGCAAGAATCAGGTCAATTGATTAAGAAAACCGTGAGCAAGGATGAGCGGGCATGGTTCTTCTCCTTTTAAGGAGAAGAGAGCGAAGACTGTATCCGAGCGGATTTTCCGCGCTGGGGAAAATTCGCGTGTTTTCGTATCAACTGACCTGATTCTTGCTAGCGCTTTTCCTTGAAAAAATAGCTTCCCACTTATTATTTAATATAACTTACTGCAAAACTTATGGTTAATTGAAAAAATATAAATTTTATGAGGGAACTCCTGATTACTTTTCAATTTGGCTTTTATGTCTCTATGTACTATAATTCCGCTATGAAGATCAGATCAAAATCAACAATCCTTCCAATTCTCCTTCTGCTTTGCAGCAGCCTTTTCCTCTTTTCATCACAGGCTTCAAAGCGCTTGTCAAAGTGGCTGGAAGAAGTAGATCCTATCATAAGTAAAGCTGAAAGATCAGTATATGAAAACCTGCCTACCGATGAGGACAAACTGAGATTTCAAAAATCCTTCTGGGCAGTTCGTGACCCTGACAAAGAAACCCCGGAAAATGAATTTAAACAGGATTATTATAGGCGGTTAAATTATGCCAACAACCGTCTGGGCGGGGTCAATTCCGACCGGGGTGAGATCTACATGATCCTAGGAGAACCTTTTGAGATAAACAATTACACAGGTTCTGAAAAGCTAATTGATTGTGAAGTCTGGGAATACCGCACAGGGGGGAGGCTCGGCCTGCCTGCGTTTATAAGATTGCTATTTTATAAACCAAGGAATGTAGGTGATTTCCGGCTGTTCTACCCGGGGATCTATTCTGCAGTGGATATACTATCTCCCGGATATCAATCGGGAGGAGTTTCTAAGTTACAGGCCTACCGAGAAATTAGAGGAAGCTTCCCTCAATTAGCCCAGGCAACCTTATCAGTTATCCCCGGGGAAGGAAGCCCCACCATGCCAGCTACAGCAACATCATCTAACTCTGCTTTCTCCAAAATTTTCTCTCTTCCTGAAAAAGAAGCTAAAAACAGTTATTTAAGAAATTTCAGATCAACAGAGGGTATAGTTGATGTCATGTATTCTTTTAAAGAGATCGATGGGTACAGCAGTTTTGCCATAAGTGAAGACAGAGGGTATCGCTTTCTAAATTACAGGACAATGCCCGATATCATTCAAACCCGGCAGACTCCAGATAAAAAGCATGCGGCTAAACTTAATTTTAATTTGAAAATATCCGATAAAGATGAGGGAATAGTATATCAGAGAGAAAGAACTATTGATCTAATGCTAAATGAAGCGGAAAAAAACCTTATTTCAGAACAAAAAGCAGTATTTTCTGATTTTATCCCCATAATTCCAGGGCAATTCCAGGTTACAACAATATTTTCAAATAAAACTACCGAAGAATTTTATATCTATGAAGAAGAGATCAATGTCAGTGATAAAATCATGCCGGTACTGGTTGGATATAAAGCTGAAGAAGCAACCTCGGACAAATTCATGCCCTTTAGTGCGGGAAAATATAAAGTCTTTTCCGATCCCAGAGCCATCTTTAACAAAACCGACTCTATTGTGGGAATGATCTTCTGCCGTCAAGAACCTGAAGTCAGGCTTATAGACGCAGACAATGCCGAAAAATACATCCAGATCACTAATATTGAAAAAAAACAAAATTACTATTTTTTCAGTCATCCTCTGGAGTCATTAAAATCCGGATATTATTTTTTAACTATTAAAAGCAAAGACAGGGAAGATTACAAAAAAGTTATTTCAGTCATGCCATTTGTTGCCAAGAGACCCAAAGCATATGAATGGTCTGACCCTCCCTCATCAGGATACTATTATACTTTTGAACTTGCCCAGGAATATCTAAATAAGGGGGAGATCGACACTTCCCTGGAATATTTTAACCGGATCCCCAAAGATTTATGGAATGCTTCTATGCTTCCTGTTATTGGCCGCGCTTATTATGCTAAAAAAGATTATGCCAAGGTCATCGAAACTCTTGCTAAACCGGAAGTAATAAAAAGCTACTCTGTGTTATTGATGCTGGGAAATTCAGCCCTGGAACAGAAAGAATTGACAAAAGCAGCAGAATACTTCGAGCTGCTGAGAAAATATGGCGATACTGCCAACATAAACCGCACTTTGGGGGCAATATTCCTGTCACTGGGAAAAAGAGAAAAAGCCAAAACCTACTTTGACCGGGCGGATGAATTGGGAAAAATTAAATAAACAGAGAACAAAGCAATCTCAAAGTGCTTCTTATGATTAATCATGGATAACAAAGTATATGCCGTCCGCTGTCAAGACTATTCTCAAGCAGAGGAAAAATTAAAAGAACTTCTTGAGCCTATGGGAGGGATGGAACGGTTTGTAAAATCTGGAGAAAACATCCTGCTCAAGCCTAATTTACTCTTAGCGGCAGCTCCTGAAAAAGCGGTAACAACTCATCCTGCTCTAGTTACTGCAGTGGGGAATATGACAAAATCCTTAGGAGCAAGCCCTCTTATCGCAGACAGCCCCGGGTCCGGATATCCGCACTCAGCAAAAAGATTAAACCATCTTTATGAAAGATGCGGTATGGATAAAGCCGAAGCTGACGGAAATATCAGCTTAAATTATGATACAACCTGGAAAGCAGTATCTTTCCCAGATGGAAAGCTTATAAAACGGATTGAAGTTATAACTCCTGTACTAGAAACTGATGGGATGATAAACCTTTGCAAGCTAAAAACCCACACTTTTATGGGAATGACAGGAGCTGTAAAAAATATTTTCGGTATTATTCCGGGGCTTAAAAAGCCCGGTTATCATGCTAAACTGCATGATACCGGCTGCTTTGCTGATATGCTCCTCGATCTGTCCGCATATGCTGTTCCCCGTTTATCCATTATGGATGCTGTACTGGCTATGGAAGGGAACGGCCCCAGCGGGGGCGAGCCCAGACAAGTTGGGTTGCTGCTCGCAGCAGCAAATCCCTTAGCGCTAGATGTAGTGGCGGGAGAGATTATGGGTCTTCCCCGGGATAACAATCCTATCCTGCCGGCTGCAGAAAAGCGCGGCCTTAGCCCGACCAGGCCTGAAGAAATCGAATTAATCGGTATGGATTTAAGGAAGCTGCGGATTCCAGATTTCAAACTGCAGGCTACATTTTCCCAGGGTTCTGGGTTGGCCTTACTCCCCTCCTGGATCACAAAACCGATAGAAGCGCTTTGCAGAACGGGGACATCTTTAAAACCCCGGGTGCTTAGAGATAAATGTACTGCATGCGGTGCCTGCCGTGATTCCTGCCCGGTACATGTTATTGAAATTATCGGGGGAAAATACGCACTTATAAACCATAAAAACTGTATTCGCTGTTACTGCTGCCACGAGATATGCCAGGACAAAGCAATAGAGCTCCGATCAAACCTGTTGCACCGCCTCATAAACCGAAAATAAACTCTTACATCTGCTTCTCTGTATTCCCATGCTTTAATCTATGTATCAAGATAAGCCATCACTGTTTTGGAGATGCGCACAGCTTTTTTTTAAGAAAATTGAATAGACCGATATTTTCCTGTAAAATAAAATTTAATGCGGAAAGAGCAAGATAATTACAATAAGCTTAAACGCTTCACTGCTGAACAGGGATTTTCCCTTTTCGGGGTGGCGGACATAACCAAAGCTCGCAAGCATTTCAATCTGGAAGAAAAAACCACAGCTCAATTTAATAGAGCCCTTTCCCTGGGAAAGAAACTGCTTGATGCCGTATTAGACGACATCAAGGATAAGCCGACACAGCTTTATTTTCATCACTACCGCCAGATCAATTTTTTCCTCGACAGGCAGGCTCTCCTAACCGCTTCCTATCTGCAGGAGTTGGGATACAAGGCCCTGCCTATTGCAGCATCTCAGATCATAGACTGGGAAAAACAGTCCAGTCATGTCTCACACAAGGAAATCGGGTATCTTGCCGGATTAGGCTGGATAGGGCGGAACAATCTCCTAGTCAATCCTTCTCTGGGAGCCCGCTTCCGGCTGGTTACAATTTTAACCGATTTGCCGCTTACAGCAGATAAGCCCTTAAATAGGGACTGCGGCGAATGCCGGGCCTGCATTGACATCTGCCCGGCCCAAGCTATCAAGGAAAAACAGGAAGATTTCAACCACATCGGCTGCTTTGGACAGCTCAAAAAGTGGCACCGCCGGCATGTAGTAAGCCAGCATATATGCGGAGTATGTGTCAAAGCCTGCTCCCCTTCTAGTTCACACTTTGACAAATTTCTGGTAAAATAAAAAGCAATGGATGTCTATTTATCTCAGGAGTCCCGGCAGTCCCTTCATGCTTTGAATCTAATGTCTTCAAAATCTGCGGGATATTTAATCGGGCACAAGCGCGGAAATAGATTTTTTATAGAAAAGATTTTTCCCTGCTCTAATAATATTCCGAGCTCTATAGAAAAACACATCCAATTAAATAAAATCTTCGAGGATAAACTCATTGGATTTTTTTCATTCGATGCAGATGATAAAAAGAAGAAAACACTTTTAGCTCCGTTTTTCACAGGCAAGCTTTTCCTGGAGATCAAATCTGATAAACAAAAAACACCTTCCATAATCCCCTATGTCATAGAATATGAAAATGAGTTTTTTCTAAAGGAATTAAAATGCCTAAAGCTCAACTGAATATCGACCAACAAAACTTTTTATTGAAACTGGCACGAGATGCCATCCAATTCTATTTTAAAACCGGGAAAAATCTTAAGGCAGAATGCGAGGAAGGAATCCTAAAAGAAAAAAGAGGGGCATTTGTAACCTTAAAGATCAAAGAAGATCTTAAAGGCTGTATCGGGTACCCCCTCCCCCATGAACCTTTATGTAAAACAATAATCGACAATGCAGTCATGGCAGCCTTTAAAGACTCCCGCTTTGAACCTCTTAAAGAAGAGGAACTGCCTGATGTTACAATTGAAATTTCGGTTCTCAGCCTTCCGGAGCCGGCAAAAGAGATATCGGAAATCGAGATCGGAAAACACGGTATTATTGTAAGCCGCGGCTTAAACCGAGGGCTGCTTCTTCCTCAGGTCCCAGTGGAATGGAATTGGAACCTTGAGACTTATCTAAAGCATGGCTGTCTAAAAGCCGGCTTAGAAGAAGACGCCTGGAAAAAAGATGCGAAAATAGAAACCTTTACAGCTCAGGTTTTTTCTGAATAGTTCAGGCTATTATTATTTCTTCCGGAATTTCTTATGCTTCAGCAGCTCTCGTGCCGTTTCTTTACTCTCTTTGATATCTGTAATCCAGCGGGCATCATCCTCAATATTAAGAACATACTCCAATTCTGCTCTGGATTTTTCTATCTCCTTTATAGCCAGTAATGTCTCTCCCAGATAAACCCGGGTCATCGCATCTTCCGGGCCCAGCTGCTTGGATCGTTCCAGATGCTCCAGCGACTTTTTTTTGCTGCCACCTGCCAATCCCGGAAGCTTGAAATAGACCCTGCCTAATACTCTATCCGCACCACCGTCTTCATAGTTTTCGTACAGTTCTAAGACCTTATTCATATCGCTTTTTATAGGTTTGACTAAGGCCAGGCTTTTTAATATCCCCTTAGCTTCTCCGAATTTTCCATTATTGACACCCCGCCAGTAATATCCATCCACTTTTTCCGGCTCCAACTCCATCGCCCTTTCAGCATGGTAAACACCCTGAGCAAATATCGTCTTTTTCTTTTTCTTTTTCTCAATATGCGCTCCTATAAAATAAAGCTGGCGGGAGATTTTCCAGAAAGCCTCATATCTGTTCTCAGCAATACCCAAGGCCTTCCGGTAATATTGCAGGGCTTCCTGAGCAGTCGCCATGTCTGTCATCTCAGCATAGAGCTCATCACCCTTTGTTATCAGCTCATCAGCTGTCTGGGCGAATAAGCATAAAGAAAATCCAAACATAATGATCCCGAATAAAAGTAATTTAGTTTTCATTAATTTCTCCTTTTGATAAATAATCCATGATATATATATAATATCGACCTCAAATAATCCAGAAGTATTCATAGTATCTTTTAGTCAAAAAATTTATCCGCTTTATGGTCCAGCTCGATCAGGATATCCTCTACCCTCTGCCTTTCATTTTCAAGCTTTTCGTCACTCAAGCCTGAATCAATAGAGATCGGGTCCCCATACATCGCTACAATCTTTCTAAAAGGGTAGAACATAAGAAAACTATCCCAGCTTTTAAGGATTTTTTTCTTATTAGTTGAAAAAGTAAAAGGGACAAGATATGCGCCTGTCATTTGGGCCAGCTTTAGACCTCCGAGCTTCATCTTTCGATCCGGACCTTTAGGCCCATCAGGTACTATGATCACTTCTCCTCCCCGATTAAGCTCTTTCACCATTTCTTTCCACTCTTTTACTATTGAATGGGAACTTGATCCTCTTAATATCCTATAGCCCCATCCGTCCATGATCCGGGCGGCAATTTCACCATCTCCACTAGGACTGACCAAAGGCATAATGTCCCGCTTGCGGAAAAAGTAGGGCACAATAAAAATACGCCCATGCCAAACAAGCAAAACCACTGGTTTCTTCTCAGCCCGCAGCTTGAGTAAGGCCTTTTCACCCACAACAATCATCCGGTTAGTTTTTGTCCAGATCCACAGGATAATCCTTCCCAGAATTCCTATCAGTTTCCAGCGGATATTCTCAATAAAGGGCATAGGTATGAATGATACTAAGTAAATTGCAAATAGTAAAGTAGAGGACTGGATACTGGTAAGTCCCTACGAAAGACAGGGATTTCCCCCAGCGGGGAAATCCCTTCCTGTCCTCACAACGCTCTCCTCGAGATTCTCTCGAGGAACCATGCCCGCGTTGTTCCGGATGGCTTTCTCCGG